>ERZ1034361.588-NODE-588-length-22648-cov-3.038988_pt1 | contig 22648 bp, 27 predicted proteins | sample MGYA00520617_ERZ1034361 | MGnify/ENA primary metagenome ERZ1034361 (study PRJEB33736, sample SAMEA104284507) | Azolla filiculoides | biome: Urban; feature: Water surface; material: Ditch water | place: Netherlands | collected 2015-10-28 | depth 0-0.1 m ...
CAAGGCTCCGGTGATGCCACTCGCATCATCAAGGGTGGTGGTGACAATATCTCAAAAACAGTAGGTGAGGAGTCGCGCGCAGACGCCGATACCGAGCAGCGTCGCATTAGCGATTCTTCTGTAACCGACGTAGAAAATGCTCGTAAAGATAAGACTAAAAATGAGCTTGTCAAAGAAGATATTCAGAAGAAAATAGAGGCCGATCCGGAGTTAAAAAATTCCAAAGGTCAGGTCTTTATGGATATCAATGCCGAAGGCTTGCGTATTCAGGTAGTGGATGAAAAAGGTAAACCTTTGTTTAGTAGTGGCGGCTCTGTGCCAAGCGTCTCCGCAAGAAGACTGATGCGCATTATTGGTAAATCCTTAAAAGAGACCCCTAATCCAATTCGTATTGAAGGTCACACCGACGCAGCTAAATATGGCAATGGTGAAACGGGTTACACGAATTGGGAGCTTTCAACCGAGCGCGCCAACGTTGCTCGTCGAGAGTTGATTGCTGGTGGCTTAGATCCTGCCCATGTAGCGCAAGTGATTGGCTTTGCCAATACAGTGCCACTCAATCCTGAGGACTTGACTGACCCATTGAACCGCCGTATTTCGATCACGGTGTTAAATAAGAAGCCTAAGCAAGAAGATAAGCCAGTGGTCAGGCCAGTTGAGAAGGTGCCTGATAACTTGCCGAAGGGAGCTCAAGAGATTCCGCCTAACTTGCGTGCTCCAGCCCAATTCTTGTCGAAAGATAATGCTCCAAAATCCCCTGCAATGGAGATACCTTCTAAGCTAACCCCATCTTCGGATAAGACAGCGAGGTAAGGCCTTGTTTAGAGCTTGTGGCCTAGCCCTCCTCCTTGTGGCCTCGATTGGCAATTGTGTATACGCATCTGATGCCAAGACCCCTGCTGTTGATGCATCTTCAAAACCCCAAAAGTCAACTCAAGCAAATGCTGGTGCTGAGCCCTTCGTAGGCCCTGCAAGTGAGGCTAAAAAGCTCTACAGACGCTACAAACGCGCTCACGATAAAACGGTAGTGGCGATTGCTTGTGTGCGTGATCCAAAGTGTATTGAGCCTGAGGATGAGGTCCTTCGCCATAGCAAAGAGGCTTTAAATATTTTGAATAAGTTGGATGCTCTAGCTGCAGAGGGTGATATTCAGGCGAATTACTACCGGGGTTTAATTGCCTATGAGCGTGGCAGATATTACGATGCCCAGGCAGAAATCATTACCCATCCTGACTTTATTTTGACGGCAACGGTATATCGACGTTATGCCAAAGAGCAGTTTCTGATTGCGGAAAAATACTTGAGCGTTCCCGCTAAAGCAATGAATCCTTTTGCCTGCCGCTATATGGGTGATATTTATAGTTCCACTATTTTGGGTTCGCCACGTAAAGATAAGGCAACCAACTACTACTACACTGCTGCAATTGGATTTTTAGATCAGGGCAATAAAGTGGATGGCGCCAAAATGTACACAGCCATGAAAGAAAATGCGAATCCCGCAGACTCCCGTATTGTTCAAGTCTATGCCAAGTTGCATAATGAAGAGCCTATTGCGAGCTGGAGAAAATTGCCCAATGATGTTGTGCAAAAATCGCCATCTAAAAAATCACAAGAACATTAAATTGGTATTTAACGGAGACCAACGGTCATGAACGAAAAAATTGAACTACTCGTGAGATTGCTTAAAAAAATGCTCTTATGGTTTGTGCTTCCATTGGTTTTATTGATCTTCGTATTTATTCTGGGCGAACAATTTGAGGTCGGCAGGTTGTCTGCAATCGCTAGCTGCGAAGGCAGTATGAATAATGCAGCATGTATTCGCAGTAAGGGATATTTGGCTAGCTCCCCTTACTATCCTGATTTAGCGCGTCGTTATTTCGCTTCTTATGCTCGCATGATTGGCGGAGACTTGGGAGCGAGCTATCGTGTAGAGCCCCAGTTACCAGCCTTAAACATCAATAAAGCTACTGATGGTAATCCCGATGAGGATCCAGAAGATGCTGAGGATCCAAAGGCAACTCCTACTAAAGATAAGTTGCCGCCTGCCAAAAAGTAAGCGACAGAAAGAGCTAGGGCTTAGAGATGAGCAATATTCAATGGCATTCGATCACTCGTTTGCCATTGTTGCTTTTAGTGAGTGTCTTTCTGCTGGCTTGCTCTGATTACCAGCGCGCCCGTTCTGCTTATGAAGCTGGCGAGTACACCAAAGCATTTCAGATTTTTGAGCGTTTATCTCAAGCGGGGGATAACCAAGCCCAATATGATTTATCCCAAATGTATTTGCAGGGTATCGGCACACCCAAAAACATAGAGCAGGGGTGGGTCTGGATGAATCGTGCAGCAGAGCAAGGCAACATCCAGGCGATGCTGGAGTTAGGGGTTCGTTATCAGGCTAGCGCCAGTCTAGAAAATGGTCAGGAAATGGCCTTTCTGTGGTTCCAAAAAGCGGCCAAGGCCGGTAGTCCTGTTGGTCAGTACAACCTGGCCCATTTCTATGAATCGGGAAAGCAAGCCCCTGTAGATTTGGTCAAAGCCTATGTCTGGATGACGCTATCCAATAAGAGTGGAAACCCTGCTGCAGCCGCAGAAATGAAGGTTATTAAAGCTAGACTCTCCCCAGAAGAGCTGGCCAGCGCCGATCAAATGATCCAGGAAATCAAAAAGACCTTGCCATAAGCTTCTCGGCCGCAGGGCTAAATCGTTTATCCTCAAACTTCAACTAGTGCCTAGACGGAGTGTGTAGTGGCTGAATCTGGTGATAATTCCCAGGAAAAAGAGTTAGAACCGAGTGAGCGGAGAATATTACGCGCTCGAGAACAAGGCCAACTACCGCAATCAAGGGATATCGCAACCTTTGCACTGCTGACCGTTTTCATCATTTTTTTAATGGCTGCCGGCCCGCTTTTGCTTCAGCAACTCGTGCTGATGACTAAATCCAGTTTTGTTTTTGCCGAGCCCGTTAAGTTACTCGACCATATTCAAGAGTGGTTTAATGGCCCTTTGCTCGTAGTACTCGGTTTGCTGTCATTGGTTTTTTTGCCTGTGTGGTTGGTGGGCATATTGGCACCACTTTCCTTAGTAAATTTCCGCGCTTATTTTGCTCCGAAATTTGATATGGGTAGGCTCGACTTTATCGCCGGCCTTGGCAGAATGGTTTCTTTAAATGCGCTCACCGAGTTAATTAAAAATATCTTAAAGACTGCGCTTGTTTTGGGTATTGGTATTACTTACTTAGTTGGACTGTTTGTCTACATTCGCTCGATTGTTAGTCAAGATTTTGACTCTGCTCTATTGCATACATCCTATTTCATTCTTAATGGATTCATGCTGCTCATGGTCCCGCTATTGCTGATTGCTATAGGGGATGGCTGGATGCAGTGGTTCAACTTTCGCAAGCAAATCCGGATGAGTCCAGAAGAAATGAAGCAGGAGATGAAGGAGTCAGAAGGTTCTCCTGAGATTAAGCAACGTTTACGTCAACGGCAAAGGCAAATTGCTTCATCACGCATGATGGCTGCTATCGAGCGCGCAGACGTTGTCTTGGCTAACCCGGAACATTACTCTGTAGCACTTCGTTACGACATTGAAAAAATGGCTGCACCGATTGTGATTGCAAAAGGCGCCGATCAAATTGCCTTGAGAATTCAGGAGGTAGCACGCGAGCATGATGTGCCTATTGCACAAATTCCACCGCTAGCTCGTTACTTGTACAGTCAGCTAGAAATTGGTGAAGCAATACCCATGTCTTTATTTGAGGCAATTGCCAAAATCTTGGCTTGGGCCTATGAGGTGAAGGAGTCCGGAGGGGTGGAGGGCGAGATACCTGAAGTCAGCTTTGTACCCGAAGTGCTTAAACCAGGAAAAGCGCTCCTTTAATTCATTACGCTCTTGGCAAACGTAGTTCCGACATCTTCTGGGAAGTAGTAAATCAACATCAGTTCATTGCGGTTATTTAAGCTACGCCCAATCTGAAAAGCCACTTGCCCACCACCAAAAATATAGGTTTTAGATTTACGAATACCAGCTGCAAAGGCGCTCTCCTGGCCTTCTGATGGAGTGTAGTCAAGGCCGTATTTGATTGTGAAGCGCTCAATGATAGTGTCAGCTACATCCTTCTTAAAGTAGCCTAATTCTTTTTTCATCAGCACTAAACGTCCAGCTTCGTTATAGATTAGCCAGATCGCCTCTTCTTTGTCATCTATTTTAATTTTGCAACTAAAGGAGAGCTCATAGGCAGTACAGCCAAACTTATCTTTAGCCTCTTCTCGAGTCGTATTGAATGGAATGGTTGCGTACTCTTCCATGGGAAGTTTCACGACCTTGGTATCAGGAAGCCAAACCTCAGTCTTCACTTGCTCTTCATTTTTTCCGCACGCAGATACAAGAACTGTGAGCGCGCAAATAATCCATAATTTGACTGAAGGTAAGCGCATGGCTATAGCTTTCTAAAAGAAGCGAAGATTAAATAAATACCGTTGGAATTACTATAACCGACTTGATTGCTAGGCATCAAGCATTGGTGGATTTGAATGAACTACCAGTAAGCACTTGGTGGTGCATACACTAAAACTTTTGCGGGATTTAGGTAGTTTTTGTTCTGATGGATCTCATAGTGCAGGTGAGGGCCCGTTGAGCGACCTGTGGATCCAGATTCGGCAATGAGTTGTCCGCGAGTAATCTTCTGGCCAGCCTGAACAAGAAGTTTGCTGTTGTGGGCATATTTTGAAATGAAGCCTTCACCGTGCGCTATCTCAATAAATTTTCCGTAAGCAGGATCTAATCCAGCTTTAAGTACCACGCCATCTCCAGCGGCAACAATCGGTGTGCCAGAGGGTGTTACGAAATCAATTCCGGAATGCTGTGCCAGTTGTTTGGTGAAAGGGTCGACACGAACACCGAAGTTACTAGTCATACCCAATCTTGCATCAATTGGAGGCCCAATCGGTAGGGTGCGCAGCCATTGGTATTGCTTTTCCCATTCAGGCTCTAGTTTGGTAAATATCTCCGCCATTTCAGTAGCCTTGCTGACGGACTCCTCTAAGTTTTCTGCTAGCGACTTGGTTGGCTCAAATTTAAAGCTCAAGGGCTTTAGCGGACCACCTAAATTCGATGGCTCCACAAATTTATTCTTAACGGTGTAGGGAGTTGAAATAGCTAGGTAGCGGTCTTTAATGGACTTTAATTCATTAAAGTGCATAGATGCTTTAGCCAGTTGATCCTGAATACTTTTTAGTTGCTTGGTGTAGCGCTGATCCAAGGCCATCCGCTCTTTGACAGTGACAACGCCACTGACCTCTCTAGCGAAATCAGGATTCACTTCTAAAGCAATATGGATGCCGGTTGAAAAAATCAGAATGCCGAGCAACAAAAATGAGCCGCAAACAATCATCGCCAAACGAACTAAGCGCTCTTTGGTGATATTGATCTGCTTTATGGCCCCGGTAGAGCCTGATACCCAAAATAGTTGCATTTACCTAGTATAAGTATTTGATTTATTTGGACTAAATGTCCAGCGTGTTTAATTTTTGGACTTATAATTCTTCAACGACACCGAATTTTAACCGCAAATACAGGCCTGTGATCACTTTAAAACGCCCTCTGAAGCAGATTCTTGAGTTCAAGTTTTTGATATTTTGCGCCCTTGCTACCGTTGCAGGCCAGGGGGTTGCTGCCATTATTGGTCAAATGCCGGCGCACGGTGATGTTTTGTACATTACCTCGGAGCCTTGTACTGCCGAAAATGGGCGGGTAGAGCCTAATTGGTACTTTTCCTATTCAGTGAACTCACTGGGGTCCGTAAGCCGCAGTTGTTATGTGCGTTACAACGACCAAATCTGGATTAAAGGCCCATACGGCTCTGAGTCCACCTTCCCAATGAGTTACTTTGGTAAGCCCGCTGCCAGTGATTCTGGCAAGTCTGAGCAGGGATCAGAAGTAAAGCAGTAAATCCCCGGCTTTACTTAAAGCTTAGTTTGATGGGCTAAGTGATTTACAGAAAAACTGATAGAGCACATAGCTCATGGTGTCCGGAATGACCCTGTCCCATGGGGAATCCGAGGTATCCAGTTGCTCAACACTGACGCCCGAGCCGCCTGAACCAGAGTAATAGCCAATATAGAACTGTTTGTAGCTCTCATAGCCCGTTTTACAGAAATACGACATATCTTGAACAATAGACTGGGTGGGGGAGCCATTGGGGGCCGTCAAGGCTTCGCTATAGCTAATGAGCTGCCAGGTGCTAACTTCACTGGCGGCACTATTGACAACGGTCTTGGTGTCTTCGTAATAGTAGGCATTGCCGACATTGTCATTCGATATAAAAACCCACTTTGCCCAAGTCTGATTAAGTGGATTTAATAAAAAAACCGTTAAGCAAATAAATACTGATTTTTTGAGGATTTCTGGCATTGACGTGTTCGAGTTGGAAATAATGAATTTATTAGCAAATAGTGCATTTTAAAGCCCAAAACCAGCAATCAACTGATAGAATTGCCTGAATCTTTATTTATGATAATGCGCGCTAAGGAGTGCTAAGTATGGCTGAAGTAAATCAACAGGGTTGTTTATTCGTTGGCGAGGGCGTGGTTCTCAAGGGTAACTTTGAGGTTCCTGATATCGCTTCCATTTCTGGAGTGGTAGAAGGTGAGCTGACTGCCAAACAAATTCTCATTGAAGCAACCGGTGTCGTACATGGAAAACTCTCTGGAGAAACCATTGATATTCGTGGTGAAGCAAATGAGTTTGTCTCCTCAACACGCAGCCTGATTATTCGTTCTACAGGAAAAGCAACCGGATCAATTCATTACTCCGAAATTGAAATTGAAAAAGGCGGCCATTTACATGGCGACCTACATAATCTAAATCCACATTCCTAATCTTTTTGAGCTAAATCACGATGTCTATTTTTTCTAAAAATTCAACACCCGATAGTAATGAAGACAAAATTGCTGATGAGCAAGTTGAAAATTATTCGGAAGCTGCTGCTGTTGAAGAGTCGGTAGCGGTTTCAACATCATCTTATGAAGTTGCGCGTAATGAAGCGCCAAGTCGCCCTGGCATTTCTAAGCCATCCATCATTAGTGAAGGCTTTACTTTTGAAGGTACGATTACTTCAGATGGCGTTCTGAATATTGCCGGCACTGTGCGTGGAAAAATTACTGCAAAGTCCGTGTTGATTGACGCTAGCGGTCAAGTTGATGGCGAGTTAAATTCTGATCAACTGGTAATTAAAGGGCAGTTGAAGGGTGAAGTGAACTGCGAAGATTTGAACGTTGGACCACTCGCGCATGTTGATGGCACGATTAGTTACAAATACATCCATATACAGCGCGGCGGCAAGGTGTCTGGAAAGTTCATCAAGAACTAGTGATGTGTCATGGCCTTTAAACAAAGTCATGCAATCCGACTGCTGGATCCATCAAGGGAAACTTTTGGATCCATCATCGGCCCCGATTTAGAAATTTTTGGCAAGATTGTTGCCACAAAAAGTTTGCGGATTGATGGCACCATCATTGGTGATGTTGAGACAAAGCATGGCGCTGACGTGTGTATAGCGCTAGGTAAAACAGGCTTAGTGCAAGGCAATATTTTTGGTGTACGAGTGTTGGTTGCGGGGCGCGTAGAAGGTAATGTGCACGCTTCTGAGCGCGTTGAGTTGCATAGTGGTGCTGATGTGCATGGCGACATTGTGTATGCCCAAATTGGTATTGAGCATGGCGCTAGATTGAGTGGCAAGCTATCCAAGATCGCAGATGTTAAAAATCTGCCTAATATGGATTTAGAAAATCCTTAAATATTAAATAGCGTAAAAAATGAATATGCAAAGTCATGAGGCTATTAAGATACTGGTCACCAACCAAAAGGGTGGTGTAGGCAAAAGCACGATTGCGGCTAATCTAGCCGCTTTTCTAGCGATGCAGCAGGGCATCGAAGTGTCCTTAATCGATTTTGACAGGCAGGCCTCCTCTTCTCGTTGGACAAAGAAGGCGCCGGATGTGGGCATTCGGGTTCACTGCGCTGAGATCAATTACGAAAACTCTGGAATAGCTTTGCTGAGCTCACGAGCTGCAGTTAGAAAATACTCCTCAGGAGTGCAGGTGAGTATTTCTGACTTGACATGGCACCCCACCTTGTCTGATGAGTTCATGTTGGATTTTGATATCGTGCTCGTACCAAGCTCCAGCGCTAAATTTGAAATGGCTAGTACAGAAATTTTCATTTTGGAATACGCACAAAAACGTATGGCGCGTTTGGCTGCTAATAAGCAATTTATTTTGGTGACCCCAAGCAAGGTTGATCCTGCTTATGCCTCATCAGGTTCATTTACCAATTTAGATTTTTTAATGAACTGCCATATCACGCCACCAGTTCAACAGACGCCAGACTTAGATGCCTACGTTTATGAGGATTTTCTTTGCGTCTGCCCTGATCAAAAAGTGGCGGAGAACTTTTGTGATTTTGGAAAGTTCATCGCTAAAAAGATTGAAGAGCGTATCGTCATTAAAAAAACACTCTCATTGTCTGGTACATCGGTAAACCGAGAAATCGTCAAGAAGGTCAGCGTCTTGGATGACTACCGAGCTCGTGCGCATGAGTTGGGTATATACGGTGGATATGCTGCAAAACCATCAACTGATACTCCCCAAGCGGCACCTGTTGATGCAAGTCCTGAGGCGGTGAAGGGTAGTCGCTTTATTCCGGCTTTTTTGCGTCGATCCGAATAAGCCTCCGCAACCTTTATTTATATAAGTAAAAAACGCTATGACCGATCCGAAGCGCAATGATATTTTTGAGGATGCAAATGGTATGAAGGTTGCCGTCAAGCAGCTTTATCCTCCCAATGCTTTAGGGGTCAGCTTCGTTGAATATAAAAACCTCAGCGATTCCAATCTCCGCTTTTTGCCAAAAGAACAATTTCTTGAGGTCTTTCGTTGGGTAGACAACTTTGGCTCAACCGATACCTTTGTGAAGGTGGTCCTGGAGAAAGAAGCAAAATCGATTGAGGCTGAGGAAGCTGCAAAAGCGGACGAGGCGACAGCGGAGTCAGATTCTCCTGCAGAGGCAGCAGAAGCCGCTGAGAAGCCGGCCGATGACGGGGTAAGAACTGCTGCACCAACTCGCTCATCTTAACGGGCATAGATAAAATAAGTTTTGCCTTCTGATTTTCATGAGAAGGTTGAAATCTCTCCAGAGTTACAGAAGGAACGTAGATGTTTGAAGCTTCACAAAAATCCCGATCACTTGAAATCATTCTGAAGCTAAGCGCACTCATCTGCGGAGTCTTATTGATTACTGCTTCTATCGTATCTGGAAATACATTTTCCAGTGGATCTAGCCCAAGCCAATTTTTGCAAGATCAATTACAGCTCCTAGTCCAATTGAAATGGTTTATTGGGCTCTTATTTATTGTATTTGGTGTTTTATATAGCCCGCAAAAGGCGCTCATCCAGCCGATGTATTCTGGCCCTAAAGATATTAGCCATGATGCGTACAAACTGTATTTAGTAAATAAATATGGAATTGAGAAAAATGCAGTTTTAGATCAACTGACCTGCGGCCAAAGATTATTTCCGAGTGTGGCAGAAGCACTTCTTTTTGCTCACGAGCTAGAGTGCGTTAATGAACGCTCTGTTCGAAGCGAGCCCTCAGTCGCCATTCATGCGCCAGTGGATTCGCAACCCAGCACCAGCTCTACGGATTCGATTGATACGAGCATTAACGACATAAGCCGAATTAGTTCTTTCTCTTCTCAGGTAATGACGCCTCCAGTTGAGAAGCACCATCGCTTAATTTTTCTTCTCGGTTTGCCATTATTTACAGTTGTTTTGGGTGGCTTGTATTACGCAAATACTCATAGCGTAAAAGAGGAGGTCGTGGTGATTGTTGAATCCACCCCTTCATCCAATACCGATCAAGTAGTGACCAATAGCATCCCAACAAATCCTAGCCCCCCAGCCGAGCAAGCTGCTGAGATAGCTCCAAAATCTACCCTTACCCCGATTAACGAATTGTGGATCGGCACATGGAATGCACTTGGTAATAAGCAAAAGTTGGTGATTACTGCCTCGAACTTTAAATATGGCAATGATGACTTCACTTGGGCTGGTGTCCGACCCAAGGGGGTAATTCAGTGCTGTCCTGCTTTCTACGAGGGTTCGACTTCGAAGGCAGAATTATTGGCTCGCATTCAGGAGCCAGCAGCTAATGCCGTTGTAAAGGGTGATCAGCAAAAAACCTTGGAGATGGTAAAAGCTCTGAGTGAGGGTAATTTTAAGAAAATTGTTTTGGCTGATCCTTTTTTGCGGAAGTATTTTTTCATCTACGATCAAAATACGATTTACCGCATTAATAGAGACTTGGGCGATAACGCTGAATTAGTGCTTGAGCCGTTTAGAAAGCAAGAATGAGTTCATCGTCTGACCTCAATGCTGTTCCTGTAGTTAAGCTGCAGCCTTTCGAGCAGTTGCGATTACTGAGAGAGCAAACTCACATCAAGACGATTACTAAAGAAATTGTAGGTCGTCAGTGCATTTTCTTTTACAGTAAAAATTGGATTTTTGACTATTCCCTTGATAGCACTGATAAGCAATGGGATATCACCAAACAAGTGTATTTTCGTAACGTCAGAAAGCATAAGGCCTTGGCTTTTGCCTTACCGTACATTGTTATTCAGCTTGCGCTTGCTGACTCTACAAACTATTTAAGGGCAATAGTTACCTATGGTGAGGACATCACCAAAATGGTTGGCTCCATGGACCATTTCATCAAGCGAGAGCCGGGTATTCGAGCCTGGGTAGAGCAGCCAGACTTTAACTGGCAACCATCTAGTATTGCTGAATTGTCTAATCAAATTCTTGAGGACAATAACCGGTTCGGTGATATTGAGTTTTATCAATACCATGAACCATTCCACGCCAAGTTAAATGGGGCCTGGGAAGCGATTCAAGTTTAATTAGACTTGTATTTGCACCCTTGAGCTGCTCACAGCAACACTATCAGCGGTTCAGAGCTTAGTTATATCCACAGGGATACAGCTCAATCAGCTTTTTTAATAGGATTGGTTCGATATCCAGAGATTGCCTCTCCGGCTTATTGGTAGTTGCATCTTTGATGCCCAGGGCGATGATTTCTTTGTAGTTCGCTGTGCTGAGCTTTAAAAAAGGTGGCAGGCAGAACAAAGGTGTACTTTTATTCGCTACTAATGCGCTATTTGCAGCATTAAGACCGTTGGCAAGTCCCAGAACATAAGAGTCCACTGCCTGAGTCTTAGATTTAGCCTCAAAGCTCGAAACAGTCATGTTGGAATAGGCGCTTTGGGACGCTATTAGCATGAGTAGGCAGGGCAAAATTCGGATGATTTTCATGTGGATGAAATTGGCTAGTTTATATTTACTAAATGTAACAGAATCTTATATAAACTAAGGATAATTCTTGGCAAACCCTCTTAGGGTCATGCTCACTTTTGTAAGGTATCTATGGTTGATATTGATTGGGATTATTGGGTCTCTAGACCCTATGTTTATACATGGCAAGCTGCTGCCCTGATTCAGGGAATCAATCCTAAGAAAATAAAATTTCCTGTGAGGGATGCGGCTGGAGAGCTTCACTTCGAGCGAGCTAATTTTGGTGATGCCTATCCCGAATTTAAAGTAAAACTAGATCTCTTGACTGAGCATGCTTGGATCCAGAATTTTTCTGCTCAAAATACGCGGGTTGATTTCAAGCGCTTTCTGTACTGGGCGCATCATGTGCAGAAATGGCCTATTCCTGCTGGACTCCTATCCTTTGCACAAGGTTTGAGTTTAGATGCTTTGGCTGAACCTGCAGATGAGGGTGATAGCGCGCTCAGAGATAGCGAGCGCAATTCGCTGCATTTAATTTGGGCTCTAAGAGAATTGCTTAAAGAGCATCGGTATGGAAAAACCGACCGAGAGTTAATCTATTTTTTGTCCAAGACTTACTCGAATCAGCCAGCTTTCAAACGCCTTGCTTTAGAGATGAAATTTGCTGAGGCGCAGGCTGCTATTGAGGCGCTGGAGACCTAATTGATTTTTGCAAAAGCATCAATCTTTTGAAAAATCTGTCATTGAATTTGAGTAAAACCATGGTTATCAATAAAAGTACTGTAAAGAAGCTCAATCTCCCGTCAAACCTTTTCCATGCCATTCATACTTTTATTTTGAGAAATAAGGGTAGGACTTTTCGCCAAAAAGTATATTCACTTCTCAATCCAACACCTACCTCCGGTGAGCTACATCACATCATTGATCATGTGATTGTGATATCTGTCTTGCTGTCGGTGGTTTCCATTATTTTAGAAACCGTACCCTGGATACATGACCCCTTTCGTTGGGAATTCTATTCAATTGAGATTGTCACTGTCATCATTTTTTCTCTAGAGTACATAGGCCGAGTCTATTCTTGTTGTGAGCTAGAGAAGTATCAACGCCCTGTCGTGGGTAGATTGAAGTACATGTTTACGATTGGTGCCTTGATTGATTTGGTGGCGGTACTGCCTTTCTTCATTGGTCTGATATTCCATGAGGCCTTTGATTTACGCTTCCTGCGGGTGTTTAGGCTTTCACGACTCCTGAAGCTAACGCGCTACACCGGTACGCTCAATACGATGTACAAAGCGATTTATCGGGAGCGCCGCGTATTGTTTGCGGCAGCCTTCATGATGATTTTGCTAGTCATCTTGACGGCCAGCTTAGGTTTTGAGTTTGAGCATGCTGCTCAACCTGACAAGTTCGACACCATCCCCGATGCGATGTATTGGGCTGTGATTACTCTGGCAAGCGTAGGGTATGGAGACTTAACGCCCATTACTCCCATGGGCAAAGCAATGACTGTCGTCATTAGCCTCATTGGGATTGGAATCTTTGCTATTCCAGCCGGTTTAATGGCTTCAGCATTTACTGACCAACTTCGGATTGATCGCGAAGCATTTGAAAATGAATTTAGAGACGCCATCGCTAAGGGCAAATTGTCCCCAGGAGATCGCCTTGCATTAGAGGCTGAAGCAGAAAGATTGCACTTATCTTTAGAAGACGTAGATCGAATTACCGATAAGGTAAAAAGTGAGTTGATTAATGCAACTGGCGCTCTCCCTGATGATATGGATCCAGAGATTGTGTTGGAAAAATATCGGCAGCAGGTGAGTCACCTGAAGATATTTTCATTGAGCAAGCAGTTTCAAGACATTGAGTTGATGCTGAATGATCCTAATCGCTCAACTGAGCTAGAGCGTCAGATTTGGATTTTGATAAAAAAATCTAATTAGATTGATCGACGCGTAAGAATTGATAGATGGCTTCGTCAACCGGGCTCGGTAAGTCTGGTTGACCAGATGCTGTCAGTTCAATACTGATTTTTCCTCTGAGGGTAATCAGGCCCTTCAGCGTTTCGCGCTTATGAAAATGATCGTGCTCTTGATCAATCTCTTGAATTAGAAATTGGTGCAGGAATGCATGATTGGAAAGATCAAGCTTGAGAGCAAATGCGAGTCGATCGATTTCTTGATTGAGTTGATGGACTACGGTTTCAAACTCATTATCCAGATAGGGCTTATCCATTTGACTCATGTAATTGAAGTAGTTAATTGAAACTTTTAACTAGGATTTTCCTGATAGTTATATTGAAAAGAATCTAGGTTTTCATTATATCTAGAGAGCTTGGATGAACCCCGGATTTGGACTTATTGACGACTTATTTGCCACTTATAATCCAAGGTAGCTGAAATGCGAGAATGCTCATAGAAGGCCTCTAGATGGGCCTTAGCTTCATGTTATGGTTAGGTACAGATAAAAGAATGAATCACATGTTGAGTTTAAGTGGAAAAAAAGGCCTCATTCTTGGGGTGGCAAACGATCAGAGCATCGCTTGGGGATGTGCGCTCATGGCCAAGCAGATGGGTGCGGAAGTGATTGTTACCTGCCAAAATGAAAAGGCAAAGGGGTATGTTGAGCCTGTCACTAATGCGGAGAACATTCAGCTAGAAGTTTGTAATGTTGAGGATCCGGGTGCATTAGAGGTTCTAGTTAATAGCGCTGTCAACAAGTTAGGTCATTTAGATTTTGTCATTCACTCTATTGCATGGGCGCCTTTAGAGGATCTTCATGGGCGTGTGATTGATAGTTCTAGTATTGGATTTTCTAGAGCCATGGAAGTTTCCTGCCACTCCTTTGCCACGCTTGCAAAGTTATGTGCTCCTCACATGCCTTCAGGTGGGACTCTATTAACGATGAGTTATTTAGGTGCCGATGAAGCGGTTCCCCATTACGGCCTCATGGGTCCAGTAAAGGCGGCACTAGAATCTTTAGTTCGATACATGGCTGTTGAATTGGGTGATAAAAAAATTCGAGTTCATGCAGTTTCTCCTGGCCCTATATTGACGCGCGCAGCTTCGGGCATCGATCACTTTGATGAGCTCTTGCGCACTGCGGCTAAAAAATCTCCACTGGGAAGACCGGTTCGTCTGGAGGAAATTGCTAGCTTATCCACATTTTTATGCTCCGATGGAGCATCCGGAATGACTGGTCAAACCATCTATGTGGATGGTGGTTGTCATGCTGTCGCTTAAAGGAAATGCAATGAATGCCGATACAGAAGAGAATGTGCTGATTGAGAACATTACGTATGACGAACTCAGCATTGGTCAAAGTGCGCGCTTATTACGTACTTTAACGCTTGAGGATATTCAGGCATTTGCCGCTGTCTCGGGCGATACAAATCCAGCGCATCTCGATCCCGAGTACGCTAATGACACGATGTTCCATGGCGTTATTGCACACGGTATGTGGGGCGGGGCATTAATTTCTGCTTTACTTGGTACTAAGTTTCCCGGCCCCGGAACCATTTACTTGCAGCAGGATTTGCATTTTTCACGACCTGTTCGCATTGGCGATACCTTGGTTGTAGTTGCTACAGTGAGCTCTAAAGATGATGAGAAAAAACGTGTTGAGCTTGACTGTGTGGTGCACAACCAAAATGGTGAAAAAGTCTTACATGGCACCGCTCGCATTATTGCTCCTACGAAAAAAATATCACGACCTCGATTAAGCGCTCCCCATATTCAAATTTTTGATCCTGAGGCACGTTTTTATGCCTTATTAGAAAAAGCTCATCATCTTGAGCCAGTATTTTGTGCTGTAGTACACCCATGCGACGCGGAGTCCTTGATGGGCGCTGTTGATTCCGCAGTAGCAGGACTCATTAAACCTATTTTGATTGGCCCAGCCAAGAAAATTCAAGCGATTGCACTTGCTTCATCCATTGATATAGCTCCGTACGAGCTCATCGACGTTCCCCATAGTCATGCGGCTGCAGATAAAGCGGCCGAGTTAGCAGTGGATCGTAAGGTTGAGATGATGATGAAGGGTAGCTTGCATACAGATGAGCTACTGCATGCCATATTGGCTCGTCCTCAACTCAGAACGGGCAGAAGAATGTCGCACGTGTTTCGTTTTGACATTCCCATGTACAGCAAACCATTATTGGTGACTGATGCTGCACTCAATATTCACCCGACGCTAATGGAAAAGGTCGACATCATTCAAAATGCAATTGACTTTAGCGTCATCATGGGTGTGCCAAATCCTAAGGTGGCGATCTTGTCTGCAGTCGAGACGGTGAATCCCGATATTCCTTCTACGATTGAGGCCGCAGCACTTTGTAAGATGGCACAACGCGGGCAAATTAAGGGCGGCATCTTAGACGGCCCATTGGCATTTGATAATGCAATCTCATTGCATGCAGCGCAAATCAAAGGAATCGATTCTCCTGTAGCAGGCGATGCCGATATTTTGAATGTGCCTGATTTAGAGTCTGGGAATATGCTGGCAAAACAGCTTGAGTATTTTGCTGGGGCCAGTGGAGCGGGTTTGGTCTTGGGTGCTCGCATTCCAGTGGCATTAACAAGCCGAGCTGATGGCCCAAGAACTAGGGTGGCATCTGCTTTGCTGGGTTTATTGGTGGCTCATGCGCATCGTCAAAAAGACTAATTACCTCTGAGTAATATAAGGCGCTGAAATGGCAATTCTTTCCGTAAATGCAGGCTCATCGACCTTAAAGTTTGCTATTTACCCAGTTGAAGAGGGTGTCGTGAAGCCTTCGATCTTGGTGGGTAACTTTGAGGGTTTAGAGCCTAATGGTTCGCCAATTCTGCATTATGGCTATGGTGGTGCATCTGAAACAGTGCCATTAGTAACTTCGCTAGCAGATCCATTTTCATCTGCGTTGGAGCAATTAAAAGAGCTCATTATTTCTTTGCCTAAGATTCCAAAGATTAATGCTATTGCGCATCGCATCGTGCATGGCGGCTTGTTATATGCCGATAGTGTTATTGCTACCGATGCAATCCTCAACGATTTATCTCAGCTGAATTCCCTTGCACCTTTACATCAGCCTCACAATCTTGAAGGTGTCCGGGCATTTGCAAAGGCTTTCCCGGATATTCCGCAAGTGCTGTGTTTTGATACTGCATTCCATCGGACGATTTCTGAGACGGCATCTGCCTTTGCACTGCCAAAAGAAATTACTGATCTAGGTGTTAAGCGGTATGGATTCCATGGGCTTTCATATCAATACATTATGGGATCCTTGTTGGATTGCTCTAGTCGTGCAAAAGGGAGGGTGCTCATGGCTCACCTCGGCAATGGAGCAAGCTTGTGCGCAGCTAAGGCTGGTAAAAGCATAGCAACTACTATGGGATTTTCTGCTCTGGATGGCTTGATGATGGGGACTAGGGCTGGCGCATTAGATGCCGGCGTGATTCTGTACCTCCTTGAGAAAGGCTATTCTCATGATCAGTTAGAGCGGTTGCTGTACAAGAAAAGTGGTTTACTTGGTGTGTCTGGCATCTCTGCTGATATGCGTAAGCTGAGAGCTAGTCCAGAGCCGTTAGCGAAAACCGCAATTGAATTATTTACCTACCGAGTAGTTCGTGAAGCTGGTGCATTGATTGCTTGTCTCGAAGGCCTAGACGTCATCGGTTTTAGCGGTGGCATAGGAGAGCATGATGCACAGCTGCGCCAGGACATGATTGAAAAACTATCTTGGTTAGGCATCAGACTGGATCAAGAGCGCAATCAGAATGCAAGCAAAGATCAGATTGTCAGAATCAGTGCAGACGATAGCTCAGTTGAGGTTTGGGTTGTGCCTACCGATGAGGGCATGGTTGCAGCCCGTGACGCCCAAAAGCTGCTTGAAGCAGGCTCGCATTAACAGGTAATTGGGCGCCTTGGTTTAGAGCTTTAGTTTCGTTGTTTTGGATATGCGGTCGATTTTGCAACATCGTCTGCGGTCCAAGTTTTACTGAGATCACCGGTGGGTCCAAAGACAACGAATGAGTAGCAAACTCCGAGGATCAGGGCAGCCAATCCAAGCATCTTGAGAACTTTATAGTCACGCTCTTCCTTGATAACGTACTTTGGTGCAGGATGGCGCACTTCAAATACTTCAGGGAAAGCATCTTCAATGAGGTCTTTAGCGGATTTAATGTGACGATACCGCTCATCTTCAGAAGCGCCAGCTTCGATGACTTGGGCGGCTTTCAGGTAAAGTTCGCTAGCATTACTAAGAATTTTGGCCCTTTGAATACATTCTATATAGCGTTCTTTTTCAATTGGGGTCATAGTTTTATCCGATACCTATCTACTTAGAGTAATCTCATTTTACTTTTTCCTGAATTAAAAGTCACCACCAATTGAATGAGTTCCTAGCTCAGAATATGACCCCTATTCTCTACTCCTATCGAAGATGCCCTTATGCCATGAGGGCTCGTATGGCTTTGAAATATGCGGGTATTGAATACGAGCACAGAGAAATCGACTTAAGAAGTAAGCCGCAATCCATGCTGCTCTTATCTCCTAAAGGTACTGTACCGGTCTTCATTGTTGATGGAATAGTCTTGGATCAGAGTCTGGATATTATGCGTTGGGCATTAGCAAAGTCAGATCCAGATGGCTTGGGAGCGGTTGACGAGGAAGTCTCTCAAATATGGATTGAGAAAAATGATGGCCCATTTAAAAAGCTATTAGATCAGTACAAATATCCCAACCGATTCCCGGATCTAAACCCTGAGGATGTACTGAATGGTGCTATGGACCTCATGCTTGATCCAATGGAAAACGCCCTCAAATCGAATCAATATTTGCTAGGCAATCAAATGTCCTGGGTGGATGTGGCTATCTTTCCATTTATCAGGCAGTTCGCTGCAGTCAATCCCCCAAGTTTTGAAGAGTTACCGTTTGAGGCACTCAAGTTATGGTTAAAACAGCACCTAGAGTCAGATTTATTTATCTCGGTAATGGATAAGCATCCCACGTGGATTGATGCGTAGGAAGAGCTGAGAAACAGAAATGAAAAAGCCACCCGAAGGTGGCTTTTGGTATTACTGGTGGGTCGGGCGAGATTCGAACTCGCGACCAACGGATTAAAAGAGCTGTTTTAACGCCGACAGACTCAATTTAACACGGAAATGCACATTACAAGTATTTACAAGGTGACGGCTTGCTGAATTAATTGCTGTGTTTGGGTATGCACTAGCAAGGAGCGCCAAAGAGTACTTCATGAGAGCGTTATCATCCATAATGCTAATAATTATTATTAAATTAACAAATCTTAAATGCTCCCAAGTCTAAAACAATTTGTAAGCTTCTTGTTTCTATTTGGTTTGATGCACTTTGCGTTTGCCGATGAAGTGTCACCATATTCGCCATCCTTTTTTTTAAAGCCATATCAGATTGAGTCTGATACCAATATTGATAACATTCGAACTAACTATACTATTAATTCACCGGTTTTAAAGAACTCAGCAAATTCTATTAATAATAATTACGCGCAGAAATTTTCTATAGGCCTACCAGATAATTTTGCGGTTGGTGTATCAGATTTATATGTACAGTCAGTTATTAGTAACCCATTAAACATCAATGCCGCAACTCCAGGATTTAAGAATCCTGTTTTTTCAGGCGCCAAGTTATGGAATGTGAATGGCGATGTCCTATTGAAAGTGCTAGGAAGCGTACAGCCTAATTTAGGTGTCAAGGCTGGTGTGAGTACTTATAACTTAGGAGCGAGTGCAATATTTATTGGCTCAGACGGGTGGGAGTCGAGCATTGGTATTAACGAGACTACGAATGATGCTGGTTATGGGGGCGCACCTTCAATTCTGGGAACTGTATCTAAGCAAGTCGGACTATATGTAATCAACGTCAATGCTGGCGTTACCCGCTTCCCTTCTATCCTAATGACCACAGGTTATGCTGCCTCATCCTATCTGTATTCAGGGGGATTGGAGATCAGTCGTCAATTTAGTGATCAGGTATGGGCTGGGGTTAACTACAACATCGGAAGCAATCAATATACCTATACCCAAAACTTTAGGCAGATACCATTTAACAACAGAACACTTTATAACGCAGTGGGAGCTAGCTTAAAGGTGCTCTTTTAGTTGTTAACAATGATTATGGGTAGACAAAGTTGGTAGCCAGTTCCCCATACTGAGTGAATAATTCTACGTTCGTGCCCAATAAGAGCGGGCTGAATTTTTTTCCTTAGCCTGCTGATGACATTTTCTAGTGATCGTTTCGTCATAATCTCTGCTGACAAATGTTCGGAGAGTATTTCGCAGATATTTTCTGATTCTAAAGAATGGTTTGGTGCTTGTGCAAGAGCCCTGAGCAAGAGTGACTCGACAGCAATAAGATTGATTTTACTTGCGCCATTTGGAGGGCTAAGTTGACTCGACTGGGAGTGCAAGGTCCAATCTTCAGGCGCTTTTTCAGTAAAGCGTCTCGCAAGACTGTGTATCGCGGCTAGCAGCTCTAATGGCGGTGTTGGTTTAGGAAGGTATAAGTCAGCACCAGACTCATAACTATTTATGCGATCAATGAGACCAGTGCGCGCTGTAAGCATCACAATACCCATCTGTGGAAATTGATGCCGTAGCGATTTGGCAATTTCAAATCCTGATTGACCGGGAAGGTTTAAGTCTAATATGACAAGATCCATCCCTTCATTGAGAAACAGGTCATTTAAAGCAAGGCCATTATTTGCCTCGTGAACAATACAATTTTTAGATTGTAGGAATTGGCTAAGTTCTTCACGCAAAATGGCATCGTCTTCAACAATGGCTATCTTGATTGATCTGTCGAGGCGGCTCATTTTGGCAACTCAATGATAAAAGTGACTTCATTATTTGAGTGCTGGTAATGAATTACTCCACTTAAAGCGCTACAGAGCTCCTTGCAGATACTTAAGCCCAAGCCGGACCCTCTTGTTTGCTTAGCCAAAGGGTGGCGATAAAACCTTTCAAATAATAGGGTAGCATCCGGCTCAAGATCTCGATGAATGGGATTACTCAGGCTAATACGAATGCGCGGCGCTTCTCCATCAAAGAGTTCCTGAGCAGCAATTTTGATTAGCGAATCTGCTTGCGAGTATTTCAGGGCATTCTCAATCAGATTGGTAAGGATAATGTTCAAAAATTGGGGATCAGTATGTAGATCAACTTTCTCATCTATTTGCAGTTCAGATCGATTACTGCAATGCATATCTTCAAGTAGATTTTTTATAAAGCTACTAATATTTATATGTGATGGATTTAATGGAATTGGACCTTGGTCGATTACATTCATCAAACTACAGCGCTCAATAATTGTATCCATGCTTGATATTGCGCGATTAATATTTTGTAAACGCTTTTGATCATTTTCGTTCCTAACTGTATTGGATTGACTTAATGTCTCCGCTGCCAGCCCAATAGATGCGAGCGGGTTCTTTAACTCATGGGCTAGCATATCAATCAATGTGCGACGATCTTTTAGTAGCTTACTTTCAAATTCTGCACGAAGCTGTGTTTCTGTCAGCATGGTTTTTACCTGCACTAATTCTTTTCTAATGAGTCTATTTTGAAAAACAATAATCGACAGCATCACTAAAGGGTTTACAAAATCAGTTAGTCGCGCAAGATATAGAGGGATTTGACTATTACTTTCCAAAGGAAAGAAGACTGAGGCGACTGCTAGATAAATGAGTCCTAATGTAAAACCAAACCCAGCAATCAGTGCAGTCTGTAATTGCATGCCAGCGCCAGGGGTTTTTATAGTTGCCATTATTTGGACTATTGCAGTAATGGTATAGCCAGCAAGGATCAGCATGATGGCAACATCCATTTGTCCAGTAAAACCAAGTGCGATGGCAGTCCCGACTAGACCGTAAATCAACCAGCAGGAGGTTCTATACCAATGTGGCGTTTTGTATTCTCGCAAGAACGCTTGAGCTAACCAGACCCAAAGCCCAACCTTCAGGCATAGACCTGTAAAAAATAAGAGCTCATTAAATAAAGGCGCTTGCTTAAATACAAAAAGTGCAAGAATTCCACTCCCAGAGAGGATGCATAGAATAAGGTTTGCGATGTAGACATTAAATCTCGCCATTACCACCGTTGGATTCATTGCAAGACTAACCAGCGAGAAAATCAGTATGGTTAGCAAAATTCCAATTTGAGCGCCAATGCCAAGTAAGTGCGTCGATGGCTGTAGATTTGAGTTCGGCCATGCAATTACAGAAACCGATATAGAGGCAATGCTAGTGGCCTGTGTCTGAATATAGTATGTATTTTGAGTTTGATTATTTGGTGCGGTAATAAAAAAGTGACCGCCAATTTCACTATGCTGTGAACTAATGGAATGACTACCTGCTTTTTCTAACTCCCACCCATCGTTACCCTTGCTGTAGAAGTTCACCTCTCGCAAGAAGAAGGGTCTAACTTGTATAGCAAATAATTGCTTACTCTCGGTGGGCGTTGAAATTTTAATGCGCAGCCAGCGGGGCGATTCTCCAAATCCTAATTTCAAAGGGCTGTAAGCAGAGTCATAGTCACACCCAATTGCTTGATCAATATTTTTGATAGGAGTATGGGTTTGGCAAAAAGAGACTTCATAGCTAAATTCGCCAGAATCAGGTGGAGCGGCCTTTGCCAAAGCACTTGACCCTATGAGGGCCATAAAGAGAAGACCCCAAATAGCGTATTTGGAGTGAGTCCTTATTGAGTCTTTGAACATAGGGCTAGTTTATTTCATAAACCCAAGAAAACTACATTTTTTGGTTACTGAGAGGGAGTGAGAGTAATTCGAAAATCATTTTGATATTTTTCAGCCATGGACATAGCTATTAACTTCACCTCATGTGCTTGATAGGCAGGAAAACCTATTTAATGACGATCTGTTTATGTTGCCGGCGTCTAGTTTCGAAAATAAGTTTAATGTCCGTTATACGCATGAAAATGCACGCGATGTTAAGTCAATTGTTTTCATTTAAATCATTTCGAATTCATTTCATTTCGATTTCAGTGGGAATGTATTTTGTTACTGCAATGACTTTAGGATTTGCTCAAAGTAATCAGGGTGACGATGGCACCTTTTGGTCTGGTGGCGCTGGTGGATTGGGAGTTAATGGAGGTGGCAGCGGTGGGTATGGCGGTAACTGGTTTGATGGTATATCTCAAGAATCTGCTGGAGGTGGCGGCGCAGGTGCAGGTGGTAATGCGACCGTTGGCGGTGCTGGAGGCCTTGGATACAACGGAGGAAGCTCTGGTGCTAATGGTGGTGGCACTGGCCTAGCTGGTTCTAATGGAGATACCTCC
>ERZ1034361.589-NODE-589-length-22639-cov-3.973628_pt1 | contig 22639 bp, 18 predicted proteins | sample MGYA00520617_ERZ1034361 | MGnify/ENA primary metagenome ERZ1034361 (study PRJEB33736, sample SAMEA104284507) | Azolla filiculoides | biome: Urban; feature: Water surface; material: Ditch water | place: Netherlands | collected 2015-10-28 | depth 0-0.1 m ...
ATGTGCGTGGCGGCGTTTTCACGACGGTGATCGCCGAACACCGCAAGGATGGCTGGCAGCAGCTACCCCCTGTCACACTGGTTGAGGTGGCTGGACAGGCCAGCACACGCGGCTAAACCCACCCATTACGTTATCGCACCCAGGAGCACCTCAATGCGTAAAAAAATCCTTTTAGCCTTCGGTACCGCGCTGGCACTACTGGGTAGCGGCGTTTCACACGCTGCCAACATGGCATTTATGGCGGATCAGGCCATGTCCCGGTTTACGGATCAGGACGCCGAGTTTTTCAATCAGGCTGCCCACGAGGCACTCAAAGCCAAGGACGGCACCGAGATCAAGTGGAGCAATCCTGGCACGGGTGCCTTTGGTACCCTCACCCCGTATCCGGATACTGAAAAGGATGCCAACTGCCGGGTGATTCACATGGTGAATATTGCCGAAAACGTTAAAAGCTCTGGCTATTACCGTTTCTGCAAACGCGCCGATGGCAGCTGGCCACCGGTGATGCCGCCACGTAAGTAATGTGCACCTGAAACTGGGGCAGGCCTAGCGCCGCTGCAACGCTTGCACCCAGAGCAAAAGGCTTACCAGGCCTATAGCAGCTAATACCGTGGCAACGAGTACGGCGCACCAGAATCCTGCCGCGCCCATAGCGGCAACACCCAGTAACGGCCATCCGTTAAACGCTAATTGATAGCCTCCCCAGAGGCCAATCAACCAGAAAGCAGCCAGATGTATCCCCAAAGGCAGCAAGGTGACGTGATAGCCGCGCAGCGCAAAAGCCGCCACCGTCTGGGCAGCATCAAATAACTGATAAGCGGCAACAAAGCCGACCAGACCAATCGCCACCATCTGCACATCCGGGTCAGGGCTACCCAGCCAGGCCAGATCTGCCCGCAAGACCCAAAGTATTAAAGCCAGTATTCCTGAGCCACAGCAGGCGATGAGAAAGGCACTGCGCGCCATGGTCCGCGCTTCGACATCCCGACCTGCCCCAGCCGCCTGCCCCACTAAAGCTGCGGTTGCCGTACCGATTGCCAAGGGGAACATATAAACCATGGCGGATAGATTCGCGACAATACGATGTCCGGAAAGCACTTCTGGCCCTAATCGGGCAATAAAGATTGCCATCACGGTAAATGCCGTAATTTCTACAAAATAGGAGAGCCCCATCGGCAATCCGACCCGTAACAATCTAGCCAGGGTCTGCCAATCCGGGCCAGACCATCGGGCACATGACAGAAATCCCTGATAGACCGCTGACTTCCAGAGCACATAAACGCCAGCGCCGCACACCATCCAGGCAAGAAAAGCCTGCGATAAGGCCGCCCCACTCACCCCTAGGCCCGCGCCGATGCTTAACGATCCAATGGCCATGCTATCGACCAGAATAGGTGCCAGGATGGCATGGCCTGTTGTCTGCCCAATACTCAGCCACATCAAGGGTCTGGTTTTGCCGACACCACCCGCAATGGCATGAAAAGCACGATATCCCAGAGACGCGGGTAAAGAGAACGCTAATATAAAGAGGTAATCCCGGGTGAGCGCTTCTACAGATGGCGGCAATTCAGCCAGGGCAATCATCCAGCCGGGAAAACAGAGCACCAAGTCACCAAAGCATGCCAGCAAGACAACCAGCCAGAAGGCCTGATAAATCAACTTGCCGGTTGCTGAAGAATCGCCACGGCCAATCTGGTGCGCAATGCCTGGTAACAAGGCCTGAACCACACCGGAAAGCGCCAGGGCGAGTGACACATAAATACTGGCGCCCACCGCCAAGGCGGCAAGGTTATCGGTATTAGACCGACCCACAACGATTGTATCGATCGCCATCATGCCAATTGTCGCTAATTGCGCAATCAGTACCGGCCAAGCGAGGCGGTATAAGCGAGTGATTGAAGACCGCAACATGAATCAGGCGTTATCTATATAACGCGCACTATCAAATAATCGAACGAGATCTGGCCGGTACACTACCATCACGGTCAGCAGCATGCCACTCAACCACGCTTCCGAAAACGCCACCAGTAACCAGTAAGACGCATAGTCTTCCAGCAAAGGCCCCCAGGGATACAACTGGGTCAGCCAGAGCATCAGGGTTAGTAGCCAACCGGTCAGAACAACCACCCCGGCACTACCGAAAAAACCACCGGCAAAAATAAACACAAACAGATTGGAAGGAAGTCGATCAACCAGATAAGCCACCAGTTGGCTTAATGCAATCGGCCACAGAACCAGCAAGCAGGCATTGAGCCCCAGGGCATGCCAATCACCTGCTGCACTCGTCTGGGCAAGCACCAGTGCCGCAGATAAAGGTATCAGCGCTAAACGTGGGCCAAAAACCAGCGTACATAAAGTCGCACCGATCAGATGCAGGCTCAGACCTTGAAGCACCGTCGCCCGGATATGCCAGAGCACAATGAGTGCCAGGGCAGCAATCAGGAGCGCTGGCCAACGGGATTTAATTTCTGCCAGTATTGCTTTAAAGGGGCGAAGCGCTAAAAGATAAAACCAGCCCGCAATTAAAAAACCAGTGACCCACCAAGCCGGATCAATTACACCAGAGTGAATCATCGACGTGTCGCACGAATGCGCAAGCGGAATCCGGCCTCTTCCCAAATCGCAGTTTCATCCCGAAGCGCCGCCATGGTCATCGGATTATCTTCAAGCCATAGCGCAGGCAACTGCAGCGTAAAGCCGTTCACGGTTTCCGAAGCCTGAAGTTCTGGCACGCCGGACTCCAGACGAGAGCGATGCAGAATAACCGCCAAACGAAGGGCCAGTATCTGGCGCCAGGCCATATCCTCTCGGCTCAGGCCATCCACTTTGTTCATTTTGCCACGGTGACAGAGCACCAGCAGTGCCAGGCGCGCCTGATCCATCTTGGAAAAACCCGGCATATCGGCATAACCTAGAATATAGGCGCCGTGTTTGTGGTAACCGCTGTGGGCAATCGATAAACCGACTTCATGGAGCGCAGCAGCCCAGCGCACGAATTGCAGGTCGCGCTCTCGCTCCTCCGCATTCCGTAACTTAAGTCCCATGAGATCTGAAAAAATCTCTATCGCTGTTTCACCGACACGATTGGCCTGATCAGACTCAACCTGATAGCGTCGTTGAAAATGCCGAACTGTCGCGGTGCGCATATCGTGATGATGAAAGCGGCCCAGCAAGTCATAGAGCACACCCAAACGCAACGCACCATCGGCATAGGTCACTCGCTCGATACCCAGGGTATCGATAATGGCCGACATAATCGCAATACCACCTGGTAACACAGGGATGCGATCTGACTTAACGCCCTGCAGGGGCAATGCATCAATGTGCTTATAGCGAATCATCAAAGCACAGAGCTTATCGAGACCACTACGGGTAATACCGGTAACACCACGGGGATTGAGATCATTCTGTTCAAGAATTTCAGCAATCGCACTCGCCGTACCGGAAGAACCAATCGCTTCGCCCCAACCGGTTTGCTTATAAGCATGGGCAATGAGCGAGACCTCTTTGGCGGCAGCCATTTGCGCTTCCCGCAGACGGCGGCGATCGATCATGCCGTCCGGAAAATAGCGCAGTGAATAACTGACGCAGCCCATGAACAGCGATTCCAGCTTCAGTGGCTTCATACCAGCGCCGATAATAAACTCGGTGGAACCACCGCCAATATCGAACACCAGGCGCTGTTGATCAGAGGCCGGCAATGAGTGCACCGCGCCGATATAAATCAGGCGCGCTTCTTCTCGACCCGCAATAATTTCAATAGGGAAACCCAAGGCTGCCTCGGCTTCGACCAGAAAGCTATTCGCATTTTTAGCGACACGTAGGGCATTCGTGGCTACAGCACGTACGGCATCTTTGGGCAAACCGCGCAGTCGTTCACCGAAACGTGACAGCGCCACCAGTGCACGATCTTGCGATGCCTGATCCAGGCTTTTATCTGCCTGCAGACCCGAAGCTAACCGAACCGCATCTTTCAATGAATCCAGGGTATAAATCTGATCATCAACAACGCGGCCTACTTCCAGGCGGAAACTGTTGGATCCCAGATCTACTGCGGCGATTGATTCGTACTGCATGCCCGTCCCTTGTTTGATGGCAAAGCCATATGCCGAGATTTTACCCCAGAGGCATAACCGGTGTTAGGCAAATTTCGCAGCGCAACACCCCGATTTCACGCTGTTTTAATAATCCTGTCACAATAGACATGCTTACTTTGCTTATTCATACCTCTATACGCATCTGATCCATGACACCAACGGCACATAACGCCCCCCCTAGCCATTTTTTGAACCGTGAGCTGGGGCTCATCGCCTTTAACCGTCGTGTCTTAGCTCAGGCTCAAGACGAACGGGTGCCGCTACTGGAACGTCTGTTTTTCCTGTGTATTGTGTCGTCCAATCTGGATGAGTTCTTTGAAATCCGCATGGCGGGCCTTAAAGAACAAATTAAAGGTCACAGCAAAACGCCCACCACCGATGGTTTGCTCCCGCAGGAAGCCTACGACGAGGTCTCTTCGGCGGTGCACCGACTGGTTGCAGACCAGTACCGGGAATTGAATGAAACGCTGCTACCGGCAGCGGCTAACGAGGGCATTCGTTTTCTGCGCCGTTCCCAGTGGACAGATGCCCAACGTGAATGGATTCGCGACTACTTCTTTCGCGAGGTTATGCCGGTTCTCACGCCGATCGGGCTGGATCCCTCGCACCCTTTCCCGCGTATCTATAACAAAAGTCTCAATTTCATTGTTGAACTTGAAGGCAGAGATGCGTTTGGCCGTAGCTCAGGCATTGCCATTGTTCAGGCGCCCCGGGTATTGCCCCGCATCATCCGTTTACCTGAGGCTCTAGCACCGGAAGCGGCTTACAGCTTTATCTTCCTCTCCTCCATCGTTCACGCGTTTGTAGGCGAGCTGTTCAGCGGCATGACGGTACAAGGCTGCTATCAGTTCCGCGTCACCCGTAACTCTGACCTCTTCGTTGATGAAGAAGAAGTCAAAAATCTTCGCGCCAAGATTCAGGGGGAATTGCCGCAACGGAACTTTGGGGATGCCGTGCGACTTGAAGTCGCCGATAACACCTCGCAAGCCATGACCGAATTTCTGCTCACGCAGTTTGGTCTGGAAGAAAAGGATCTCTATCGCGTCGAAGGCCCCGTCAATCTGGTTCGCCTGATGCAGGTACCGGGCTGGGTGGATCGCCCTGACCTCAAATTCCCGACCTTCGTCCCCGGCGAAGTGAAGCGCCTAGAAAAAGGCAAGAACATCTTCAACGTTATCCGTAAGGGGGATGTACTGCTCTACCACCCCTACCAGCGCTTTACCCCGGTCATCCAGCTGCTGGAATCTGCTGCTACTGACCCGCAAGTCGTTGCCATCAAAATGACGGTGTATCGCACAGGCACCGACTCCGTGCTGATGAACTCGCTGATCCGTGCCGCCCAGAATGGCAAAGAAGTCACCGTCGTTGTGGAACTGCTTGCCCGCTTTGACGAAGAAACTAACGTCAGTTGGGCCACTAAGCTAGAAGAAGTCGGCGCTCATGTTGTGTATGGTGTAGTCGGTTACAAGACACACGCGAAAGCCCTGCTCATCCTGCGCCGTGAAGAAGATGAACGTGGCACCCCCATGCTGCGCCGCTATGTCCACCTAGGCACCGGTAACTATCACCCGCGCACCGCCCGCCTCTATACCGACTTCGGTTTACTCACCTGCAACGAATCTATCGGCATGGATGTGTCCGAGGTTTTCAAACAGCTTACCGGTCTGGGCCGTGCACAGGCGCTGCATTACCTCTGGCAGGCACCATTTACCCTCAGCGCTAATATGATCAAAGCCATCGAGGATGAAAAGCATGCGGCCGAAGCTGGCCGCAAGGGACGCATCGTCGCCAAGATGAATTCCCTGCTTGAGCCGCAGATCATCGAAGCGCTCTATGCCGCTAGCCAGGCCGGCGTTGAAATTGATCTCATAGTGCGCGGTGTCTGCGCGCTGCGCCCTGGTGTGCCAGGACTATCGGATAACATCAAAGTGCGCTCCATCATCGGCCGCTTCCTCGAGCACACCCGTGTGTTTTATTTCTATGCCGATGGCGAAGAAAAGGTTTACCTGTCTTCTGCCGATTGGATGGAACGCAACTTCTTCCGCCGCATTGAACTGGCCTTCCCCATCCTCGATGCCCGTCTCAAGAAGCGCGTGATCACTGAAGGTCTCAAGCTTTATCTAGCCGATAACCAGGAATCATGGGACATGGATAGCGATGGCGTTTATACCCGGCGCAAACCGGGTCGCAGCAAACCGCATTGCGCACAACAGGACATGGCAAATTTACTGGGCAAAACCCTATAGGTGATTAGCCCCGCCGTGCGCTAACGACTCCACCCACCTCGTGGATGTGGTGTAGCGCCTGATGTAGCCGTTTGAGGTCTGACACTTCCACCGTAAAAGCCATTTCAGCCGCGCCCCCTTTGGATTGGGTTTTAACAGCAGTGACGTTTAATCGTTCCCGCGCCAGGACATCGGAAATATCCCGGAGCAAGCCTTGTCGGTCCTGCGCGTCCACAAGAATGTCGACTGCATAGACTTCGTTTTCTGGCGTGTGCCCACCCCAATCGGCATCAATCACCCGCTCCGGGTGCAAAGCAGCGACATGAAGAAAACTCGAACAATCCTGCCGGTGTACGGAAATGCCTTTCTCACGTGTCACGAATCCCTGAATGGCATCGGGTGGTACGGGCTTACAGCATTTGGCCAATTGGGTCTGGATCTGATCAATACCGACGATCAACACGCCACTACCACCGCGGTGGCGTGATTGGCGCACCATGGTTTCGGGCAAGAGATCCGGTAGCGGCAACTCATGCTGCTCGGCAGCTACCGACTTCTGAGGTTCTCCACGCAAGGCCTGTTGCAATGAGCGCAAACCGACTTCGTCACGGCCTACGGCAACGAGCAGATCTTCTGCCTGATCGTAACCCAGTGTCTGTGCCACCTGGTCAATGGAGGTGTGGCTGACGCCCGCACGCTGCATTTCGCGCGTAACAATTGCCCTACCCGCAGCCAATGTCTCATCCAGCGCCTGATTGGCAAACCAGGCACGGACTTTGGTACGCGCTGATTTGGTAATCAGATAACCTTGATGCGGGTTTAGCCAATCACGGGAAGGCCCGCCTTCTTTGGCTGAAACGATTTCTACCCGTTGACCGGTTTTAAGCGGTGTGGTCAAAGGCACGAGGGCGCCATCGACTTTGGCACCCCGGCAACGATGGCCTAACTCGGTATGAACGCGATAGGCAAAATCAACGGGGGTTGCGCCATCCGGCAAGTCAACCACTCTGCCCTGCGGGGTAAACACGTACAGGGTGTCGTTCAATGCGGCTTCGCGATAATGTGTTTGCCAATCCCGGCTATCACCGATGTCATCACGCCAATTGAGCAATTGGCGCAACAACGCAATCTTGTCGTCATAAGAGCCTGAGCTTGCAGCCCCCTCTTTATAACGCCAGTGCGCAGCAACGCCCAATTCGGCATGCTGATGCATGTCGTGCGTTCTGATCTGGATCTCTAGCGCTCGGCCGTCTTCACAATGCACGGCCGTGTGTAGAGAGCGGTAGTCATTGCCCTTGGGTTGAGAAATGTAATCATCAAATTCCGAAGGAATCGGTGTCCAGATCTGATGCACATAACCTAACGCTGTGTAGCAATCGGCAATGCTATCCACAACAATCCGCAGCGCACGAACGTCATAGAGCTCATCAAAGCTCAAGCCCTTGCGCTGCATCTTGTTCCAGATACTATAAATATGCTTTGGACGGCCGTAGACTTCGGCCTCGACACCCCGTTCATGGAGCGCCGCTTTGACACGTTCAACTGCACTACCGATGAAGGCCTCACGTTCCAGACGCTTTTCATCCAGCTTGCGGGCAATATCCTTGTAGGTATCTGTATGCAGAAAACGGAAGGAAAGATCTTCCAGTTCCCATTTCAGCTCCCAGACACCCAGTCGATTGGCCAGCGGTGCCAACAGTTCCAGCGTTTCTCTGGCCACATCCAGACGTGCCGGATCAGGATGCTGTGCGTAATAGCGCAGCGTCTGCGTCCGTGACGCCAGCCGGAGAAGGACGACACGCACGTCTTCCACCATAGCCAAGAGCATTTTGCGGAGCACCTCGATCTGAACCTTCAGATCCTGAGGGTTCAGCGTTGCGTCTACAGCAAAACCCTGCGTCACTGGCCGCATCTGATTCAGGCGATCAACGCCCTTCACCAGTCGTGCAATATCTTCGCCAAACTGCTGCTCAAACTTTTCTTTGTTGTAATGCTCGTCGTTTGGAAAAGCAAAGAGCAAAGCAGCCTGACGGCTGGTGAGATCCAGCCTGAGTTCAGCGGCCAGCTTAGCCATCCCTACGGCATGAGGCCAGACAGCTTCCCCGCTGCCCAGCAATGCATCGTCATAAGTTTCTTTGGCATGCACAGCCACGCGCTCGAGGGATTCGCGCTGGGTAGCATCGAGATCTAGCCAGACAACTTCAGGCAACAGCGTTTCAAGCATTCAGGTCGTTTCCAGAAAATCACGAACCAGATCAATCTGGTCTTCAGACATAAACATAGGCGCGTGGCCCACACCCGCTACGGTTTTGAGCATTGCTTTGGGACCTCTCTGTGTCATTTCCAGAGCTGTTTCAGCAGTGAGCAAATCAGATAACGCGCCGTGCACTAACAAGGTACGACACTGTATCCGGTCATAAATTGGCCAGAGATTAATATCCTGCCCTAGCAATGCCTGCTCAAGAGGCTTGCGTATATTTCGATCGTAATTGAAACGCCAGCCGCCATTAGGCAAAGGCTTTAGGGTGGTATCAATCAGCGCATCCCAATCGGCATCTGTCTTTAAGGCAAACGGCGTAAAAATAGTGCGGACATAACGCCGGGCCGTTGCGGTATCGGTAAATTCATAGGGTTCGCCCACGTAACCTACGATGCGCTTCAACGCTGCCAGGGAAAGCGTGGGACCCACATCATCCAGAATAAGACGCCTGATGGGCGAATTCGGTTGCCCGGCGAGCATCATGCCGATTAAACCGCCCATAGACGTACCCAGCCAATCGACCTGTGTGACGCCAAGCTTGGCAAGCAAGGTAATCATGTCGGCGGCGTAAGTGAGGGTGTTGTACCCCATGGGATCTATCAGGAAATCACTCTCACCACGGCCCACGATATCTGGCGCAATAACACGGTATTGATCAGACAACGACTCAGCCAATCGCTGGAAATCCAGGCTATTACGGGTCAGCCCATGTACGCAAACCAGCACTTGTGGATTTTTTGGATCACCCCATTCACGATAGGCCATGTGATACAGACCCAAAGCGCCACCGCAGAGCACTTTCTGTGTCGTTCCTTGATTAGGATTGGTCATGCCGATTCCTTACTGCTCATCCTGAGCCTCTGCTGTCGACGGCCGATCCATCCAGTAGCGCTGGCGAATCTGTCGATACGCTGATACCTTCATGGATGGTAAATCAACCTGAACCATGCCATCAGTATCAGTTCGGTAGGTTTTAATTTTACGCGTTTCGTATGCTGCCATCACGCTTGGCTTCGGATGACGATATCGATTTCTGTAACCTACTGGAATGATGGCAATTTCTGGTTGTACGTTATCCAGCAACGACTGACTGGAGCTCGTACCACTACCATGGTGGGGCACCAGCAGGACCTGGCTATGAGGCAGACCATTAGAGACAATTTGCTGTTCATCGGCCAGTTCGATGTCTGAGGTCAGAAGCATCCGCTTGTCGCCAATACTTACCTGCAACACACAACTCTGATGGTTACTGGCCAGATCCTTAACTGCTTTAGGCGCAGACGGGTGCATGAAATCAAAACGTACCCCATCCCAGGTCCAGCCACTCCCCGCACGGCAGGTTTTTGCGCGCACCCCGGGAACGGCATCAGCAAACTTCGTGTCAGGCGCATCTGCGACCCAGCCGACCGGCATGGATTCGAGGACGGATTGTGCACCGCCCGAATGATCCGTATCCCGATGCGTCACCACCATACCATCCAGGCGATCGACACCGATGGCCCGGAGATACGGCACGATGACTCTAACACCGGCATCTGCCTCGCTACTGTAATAGGGCCCCGTGTCATAAAGCAGTACATGCTTATGCGTGCGCACAACGACGGCCAGGCCCTGCCCTACATCAAGCACCTCGACTCTGGCTTGACCTGCGGGAATTGCTTGGATTTTTGGCAACACCAACGGCAGACATAAAAAGATGGCCATCCACCGACCGGGCAAACCCGCCGGCATTAACCAGCAAAGCGCACCCAGCAATGCCAAGGCAAAAACTAGGGGTGATGGTACCGGTGCATGCCAGATGGCGAGCGGTAATGCCGCAGACCAGTTGAGAAAGGCCAGCAGCGGGCTCATGAGCGCATCAGACAGATAGAGCAGACCATCCCAGGGCACAACAAGCGCCAGGATCGTAATGGGTGTGACCACACCGCTCACCCAGGGAATTGCCACGGCGTTAGTCAGGGGTGAAATTAATGAAAACTGACTAAAAAACAGTAATAAAAACGGCAACGTACCAATTGTGACGGCCCACTGGGTACGACCAAAACCTTTAAACCATAAATTCAGGCGCTGTCGCCATGAACGTTGTTCGTTGCTACTCACATGCTCGGATAATGCAGCCCAAAGCAACAGGCCTACGGCAACAAAAGAGAGCCAGAACCCGGGGCTCATGCCTGCCCAGGGATCCAGAAGCAAGACAACGACTAACGCCAGCAGGAGGATTTTGAAGGGTGAGACGTGGCGTCCCGTTAAAATTGCAACGGCCCCCACCGTAAGCATAAATAGCGTTCGTAATGCCGGGATACCCGCGCCTGCGATTAACGTATAGAAGGCGGCGGCAAACCAGCCACAGAACACCCCCATCTTTTGTGCTGGCAGCCGGGAGACCAGCTTGGGTAGCCGGCGCCAGATGCTAGACACCAGTAACGCAATCAATCCGGAAAACAGCGTAACGTGAAGTCCGGAGATGCTCATCAGGTGGGTGGTACCCGTTTTAGCAAACACCTGCCAGAGTGAACCGGATATCGCTTTCTGATCACCAATCGCCAATGCCGTGAGAATGCCCGCATCCGGATAAGCCTCTTGCGGCAAGACGGAATCAAAGCGATCCCGAATCATTGAGCGTAACCGGGCAATGCTTGTTGCGGAACCAGGTACAAAGGCATCTATACGCTCGCCCGATTTTACGTAACCTGTCGCGCGCACCCCACTCTCGAAAAGCCGTGCCTCAAGATCGTAGCCATGAGGATTAGCCAAACCATGTGGCCGCTTCAGACGAACAACAAAAGACCAGCGCTCACCGGCTTTTACCGGACCCACGATTGGTTTATCCGAGGTATCGCCATCTTGCTGTGCATTCCATACCGAAAGCTGGATCCGCTCTGGTACATACAACTTTGAATCAACGTGCTCAACGCGTAATTGAAAACGCTGGCCACGTGCGGTGCGATCCGGCAAAGAATCCACCACACCACTGAGCTCAATATTCCGGCCCATGGCAGCTTCAGGGAGACTATCCGCAAGAACAGCGGCACTCCGCCAACAGGTATACCCGACACCAACAACAAAACTACTTAGAAGCAGCAGCGTGAATAGATATCTAGGGCCTCTGGAAGTACCGGAGGCGCTGTAAATTTGCAGACCACCCACAGCGGCCATACTCAAAAGGGTCAACAGCCCCCAGGGCCCGGCAGGAATACTCGGCAAAAACTGGCAGGCCAGAACGCCTGTTGCAAATGCAATCAGCAGCGCTGACACGCCCGTCTCACTGAATCACTGGGTGGCATCCGTCAGAGCACCATCTTGCAGACGCATTGTCCGGTCTAGTTGTGCCGCCAAAGCGGGATCATGCGAGACCAAGACAAAGGCAACGCCCGACTTCACGCTGAGCTCTCTGAACAGCGTAAACACCTGCTCAGCTGTTTGACGATCCAGGTTGCCGGTGGGTTCATCCGCCAAAACAATCGATGGCTTAGTGACCAGGGCACGGGCAATGGCCGTGCGTTGACGTTCCCCACCCGACAAAGCAGCGGGCGTGTGCATCAGGCGATGCCCCAACCCAACGTATTCGAGCCATTCACGCGCTTCGGCATCCGCTTCGACTTTAGGTAAACCGCGTACATAGAGTGGCATGGCCACGTTCTCTACTGCCGTAAACTCAGGCAGCAAGTGATGGTGCTGATAAACAAAGCCCATATGCCGGTTACGCCACAGGCCGCGTTCTTTTTCAGACATCGCCACCCAGCTTCGTCCGGCAATGAGTACGTCACCGGATGAGGCATGGTCGAGACCGCCCAGAAGATGTAAAAAGGTACTCTTGCCAGAACCGGAGGCGCCAACAACAGCGACGGATTCGCCCGCCTTCAGGTCAAATGACACATCATCGAGCACAACAACATCTTCGGCGCCCGCGCCATAAATTTTGCTCAGGCCACGACAGGACAACACAGAATCACTCATGACGTAAGGCCTCCGCGGGTTGAACCCGTGCTGCACGCAGACTCGGATAAAGGGTTGCCAGTAAGGTCAGCACAAAGGCCGTCGTTGAAATCGTGATGACATCATCCCACTGCAGATCAGACGGCAAGTCAGAAATAAAGTAGACCTCTCGCGACAGGAAATGAATACCAAATAGACGCACAATCGCAGGTACCACCGTATACAAGTTCAATACCAGCAAAACGACACCGGCAACGCCCAGCCCCAGGCCGATCAACCCAATCAAGGCGCCCTGCACCATAAAGATCATGGCGATGCTGCCACGGCTTGCACCCAGCGTTCGCAGAATAGCGATGTCACCTCGTTTATCGGTGACCGCCATGACCAGCGTAGAAACGATATTAAAGGCGGCAACAGCAACAATCAGGAACAGAATGAGGAACATCATCCGCTTTTCAATCTGCACGGCCCTGAAGAAGTTGGCATGCTTGCGGCTCCAGTCGATCAGATAGGCTGGCTCATCAAGCACTGGCGCAATCGACCGGGCTATCTGTGGTGCCTTGAACGGATCGTCTACCTTCAATCGCACCCCCGTCACTGACTGCCCAAGGCGGAATAGCACTTGCGCGTCTTTCAGATCAATAAGGGCCAGACCGCTGTCGTACTCAAACATCCCGAAATCAAAAACGCCACCCACTTCAAAACTTTTAATCCGCGGAATCACCCCTGCCGGTGTGACCACGCCTTCCGGTGCAATCACGGTGACCCGATCACCGACCACCACACCGAGGGCACGGGCTAAATCACTACCCAGCACAATCTTGAAGGACCCGGGTTGTAGCGTATCGAGTGAGCCGTGTTTCATGTGTGAACTGAAGTCGGCAACCGTATCCTCCAGCTGCGGGTCGATACCACGCACAATCGCACCGCGGACACCACTACCAGGCATCACCGGACCTTCACCCGCCTCGCGGTTTAAACCGTTGAGCATGACCTGACCCTGCACGTAGGGTGCCGCTGCCAGCACCTGCGGTACTTGGCGTGATTGTGCGGCCACGCGCTGCCAATCCATCAGGGCGCCATCCATACCCACCACTTCGATATGGGAGGTCACACCCAGAATGCGTGAGCGCAGCTCTTTCTGGAAGCCGTTCATCACAGACAGCACAACGATCAGCGCCGCCACACCCAGCGCAATGCCCACCATCGACAAGCTGGAAATAAAGGAGATGAAGCGGTTGTCCTGGCCAATCTGACGACGGCTGCGGACATATCTCAATCCGATCAGTAACTGAAAAGGTATTTTCACAATCAGGCGTGCTTTTGGCACCAAAAACGCATAAGACCGCTATGCTACACTCGATTCACCTGCAAGTTGTTCCGAATGCGCTTAGGCACGACCAAACCCATGCATCTGACCCTTTTTGTCCCCGACCTACTCTGGCCAGATCACGAGCATCGTCAGGCCTTTGAATTTGACCACTCGGACGATCTTGCCCGCTTTCTTCATTTAGCAAACCAAACCAGAAACCCCTTGAAGCCAACTGCTTCCTGGGAATCCGTTCTGGCAGATACTTTTGGCCTTTCGGCTGAAGCGAGTGCACTTGCTGCACTCCGACTGCTTGGCGAATCTGGCACCAACGATGCCTCGGCTTATGGCCGCACACTGCTCTGTGCGGATCCGGTCAATCTTGATTTTATGCAACAGGCTCTAGTTCTGAGCAGCCCCGATGCTATGCAACTGAGTATCGAGGATGCCAAATCAATCATCGCTAGCCTGAATGAAGAGTTTGCCGGTGAAGGCACGTTTTTTTATAGCCACTCAACCAATCACTGGTATTACGAACCAAATTCAGTCGATCAGGACCTACCCAACCTCGCGGCCTGCAGCCGATTCCTTGGCCGTCGTATCGACGCCGATGAATCCAGACACTTACTGGGCAGCACCGGATTACGCTGGCTTAACCGGATTCAAATGTGCCTGAATGGCCATCCGGTTAACGAAGTCCGGCAGATGCAGGGTTTAATCAGCATTAATAGCATCTGGCCCTGGGGTGCAGGCATGCTATCGAATAACACACAGCACGCTGCAAGCCCCTTTGCTCAAGCCGTTGGGAACAATGCACTCTTAGGGGGGCTGTGTGTCCTTACTGGCACAGCCCATCTCGCTGAATCCACCCCCGGAAGCGGGCTGTTACTAGACACGCGCCTTAGCGATGCAATTGCCCAGGATGATCTGAGTGCCTGGCAAAATTCAGTTGCCCGGTTAACTCAGGCACATATTGCACCTGCCCTCGATGCACTGGCCAAGGGTAAGCTGAACCGCCTAACGCTCATTGCCCCGGATGCGCATCAAACACATTACTGGACGCTTGAGGCGAGCCACAAAGGCTTAACGCCCTCGTTCTTTCAACGATGCCTGGGGCGTACCCGTAAACACCCGGATCTAGCAACACTCATCGCCTCATGGTAACTCTGAGCAAACGCGCCTGGTCGGAACGCACGGCCTGGCAACTTGAGCAATCGGGCTTAAGCTCACTCATGGCCCGTTTGTATGCCGCTAGAGGGATTAGCCAAGCCGACCAGATCAGCACGCGAATGGAAGACCTGATCGCGCCGACCGCACTAAAAGGCATGGCGACTGCCTCGCAGATCCTTGCCGATGCCATTGTTGAAGGGCGTAAAGTCTGTATCGTTGCCGACTATGACGCAGATGGTGCTACGGCATGCGCCGTGGCCGTTAAAGGCTTGCGACTATTAGGCATTGAGCCCACCAAGCTGACTTACTTTGTACCGGATCGTTTCAAACTGGGTTACGGACTCACCCCCGCTATTGTCGATCTGGTTGCGCAAGCGCCAGGCGACAAGCCTGATCTGTTGATCACCGTGGATAACGGCATCGCCAGCATTGATGGTGTGGCACAAGCCAAATCGCTCGGCATGCAGGTCGTGATTACCGATCACCACCTGCCAGGCAACACTCTGCCGGCTGCCGATGCGATTGTGAATCCCAACCAACCAGGTTGCGAGTTCCCATCAAAGAACCTGGCCGGCGTAGGCGTAATGCTGTACGTATTGATGGGGCTACGCCAGGCATTGCGCCTGCGGGGTTGGCCAGCGGCCGAACAGGCAAACCTGGGTTCGCTACTTGATCTGGTGGCATTGGGCACGATTGCCGACGTCGTTTCGCTCGATCGCAACAACCGAATTCTGGTGGCCAATGGGCTCAATCGAATTCGCCAACGCCGCTGCTGCCCCGGCATTCTCGCGCTTTATGCCGTAGCCGGTAAACAGCCTGATCGCGCTCAAGCCAGCGACCTGGGGTTTTTACTGGGGCCACGACTCAATGCCGCCGGGCGCATGGACGATATGCGGATTGGCATCCGTTGCCTGCTGGCAGCAGACATCGGTGAAGCACTTAAGCTCGCGCAGGAGCTAGATCGGCTGAATGTGGCGCGTCGCTCCGTTGAAGATCAGATGAAGTCCGACGCCCTAAAAATTCTGACACAACTGGATATCACCAATACGGCAGGCATCAGTCTCTATGATCCCAACTGGCATGGTGGTGTCGTTGGCATTCTGGCTGGTCGCATCAAAGAACAGATGCACCGACCCACGGTGATCTTTGCTGGAGATGGCAGCGGACTCATTAAGGGTTCGGGCAGATCGATTCCCGGTTTGCATCTCAGGGATGCTTTGGATCACCTTACAAAACTCTACCCGTACCTGATTATCAAGTTCGGTGGCCACGCCATGGCGGCCGGTCTGAGCATTCGTGAAAGTGATTTCAGTTTATTCCAGCGCGCCTTTGATGAACTGGTCGATCAACTTTTACCGGTTGAAGCTAGAACCCATAGCCTGGCGATTGATGGAGCTTTGGTCGATAGCGAGCTGAGTTTAAATACCGCCAAACAACTATCTGAGGGCATCTGGGGGCAAGGATTCCCTGCCCCCATTTTTGCGAACCGCTTCCAGATTCTCGAATCACGCCTGCTGCAAGACAAACATCTGAAGCTCACTTTGGGGTGTGGTCAAAGCCGGATGGATGCCATCCGCTTTAACGACACCACCATTCCAACGCCTGAGGATACCCTTGCCTATGCGCTGGAGATCAATCATTACAATGGGGTCGATCGACCGCAACTTCGCATTGAAGCCATTTGCCCAAGCCCATGAAAAGCGCCACCCGCGGGTGGCGCTTTTCATGATGAGATGAATTAACCCAACATCAGCTTGTTGATCTTGCGTACAAAGCCTGCCGGGTCTTCAATCTGGCCGCCTACGGAGAGCAAGGCCTCATCAAACAACACCGATGCATAGTAAACAAAGTGGCCACCCTCATTAGGCAACAACTCCATTTTCTTCAACATCGGGTGCTGTGGGTTGATTTCCAGAATCGGCTTAATCTCCGGGGCATTCTGACCCATCATCTTGAGCATGCGTTGCAGGTTCGCACCCGGATCATGCTCATCGGCCACCAGACAGGCTGGTGAATCTGTCAAGCGATGCGTTACACGCACTTCCTTGAGCTTCTCGCCCAGGGCTTTCTGCAGTCGCTCGACCAGATCCTTGGCAGAAGACTCGGCTTCGGCACGCGCCTGCTTTTCACTCGCATCTTCTAGCTCGCCCAGATCCAGACCGCCCTTAGCGACAGACTGTAGCGCCTTGCCGTCAAAATCACGCAGATGGCTGACCAGCCATTCGTCGACCCGATCCGACAACAGCAGCACTTCAATGCCCTTCTTGCGGAAAATTTCCAGATGCGGGCTGTTTTTGGCCCCCTGGAAAGTTTCGGCCGTGACGTAGTAGATCTTGTCCTGACCAGGCTTCATACGAGACACGTATTCAGTCAGAGAAACGCTTTGTTCGGGGCTATCGGTCGTGGTCGTTGCAAAACGTAGCAGTTTGGCAATGCGCGCCTGATTGGCTTGATCTTCGCCAACGCCTTCCTTAAGTAACTGCCCGAACTGATTCCAGAACGTGGTGTACTTATCGGCATTGTTGTCTGCCAGCTCTTCCAGCAAACCGAGCACACGCTTGGTACAGCCGGAGCGGATCTGCTCGATGTCCTTGCTTTCCTGCAGAATCTCGCGCGACACGTTCAGCGGCAGATCGGCCACATCAACCACACCGCGTACAAAACGCATATAGGTCGGCATCAACTGTTCGGCATCATCCATGATGAAGACACGCTTCACATAAAGCTTGATGCCGTGCCGGGCATTACGATCCCACAGATCAAACGGCGCCTGCGAGGGAATATAGAGCAACTGGGTGTATTCCTGACGACCTTCCACCTTGGCATGGACCCAGGTGAGTGGCTCCTGATAGTCATGCGCCACGTGCTGATAGAAAGCCTTGTATTCGTCTTCGGTCACTTCATTCTTCGGGCGCGCCCACAGCGCACTGGCCTGGTTAACGGTTTCTTCCTCACCCGTCGACTTCATGGCCTTGGTTTCTTCGTCCCAGCTTTCCTTGACCATACGGATCGGCAAAGCGATGTGGTCGGAGTACTTGCGGAGAATTTCGCGGATCTTCCAGCCATTAATCAGATCTTCCTGCTCGGCACGCAGATGCAGAATCACTTCCGTACCACGACCCGGATGATCGATATCAGCCACGGTGTAATCACCCTCACCTGCCGAGACCCACTCCACACCCTCGTTGGCCGGTGCGCCGGCTTTACGACTGCGTACGGTGACTTTGTCGGCAACGATGAAGGACGAATAGAAACCCACACCGAACTGACCAATCAGATTCGCATCTTTCTGGTCATCGCCGGTCAATGCCGAAAAGAACTCCTTGGTCCCCGATTTGGCAATCGTCCCAAGATGGACGATCGCCTCGTCCTTGGTCATACCAATGCCGTTGTCGGCAATCGTGATGGTCTTGGCTTTTGCATCAATCAGAATACGCAGACCCAGCTCAGGATCGTTTTCAAACAGGGCCGGTGTGGCCAATGCTTCGTAGCGCAGTTTGTCACAGGCATCCGAGGCATTTGATACCAACTCACGCAGGAAAATTTCTTTATTCGAATACAGCGAATGAATCATCAGCTGTAGCAGTTGCTTTACTTCCGCCTGAAATACCTTGGTTTCTGTCTGAGTTTGTTGTGTCATAAGTCTTTGAGATTAAAGGGGTGGTTAACCAAATACAACGCAATGCATCCTATATAAGGGCACGCCTTTGAAATTCAAGCGTCTGGATTAAATGGGGGCATAACCAATGATTGGTAAGCCACTGCCACGACTTCCAGTTCACGCTCGCCCAACGGGCTAGCAAAACGGGCGACGTCGCCTTCTCTTAGTTTGAGCAGTGCCTTAGCCAGGGGTGACACCCAGCTAATCCAACCTTTAACGGGGTCAGCTTCGTCGATACCGACGATGCTGTAGGTGGTTTCATCGCCGTTTTCATCACAAACCACCACCGTGGCACCAAAAAACACCTGATCCCGATGCTGCTGCATCCCCGGATCAATAATGTGCGCGTTTTCCAGTCGCTTCATCAAAAACCGAATCCGCCGGTCTATTTCTCTCAGACGCTTTTTGCCATAGAGATAATCACCATTTTCCGAACGATCCCCATTGGAAGCTGCCCAGGAGACGATATCCACGATTTTAGGACGCTCGGTTTTTACCAGAAAGTCGAGCTCATCACACAGACGGCGATGGCCGCCGGGTGTCATGTAATGACGCTGTTCGGGGGTGGCAGATTGGCTCATGGATCTGTCTTTGTTAGGCAAGCGGGCATTATCCTAGACACCGCGTTCTGATGTCACAAAAAATTAATCGATTACACGCCCTAATCCCCTTGCACAGAAGCTCGTTGCGGCGCAACATAAGACCTATAGAATTTATTAAATTCGGGAATAAATATGCAACTAGAAACATCAAACACCACCCTCAAAGGGCTTAAAGGTCTGGTGGTCGGCATTGCTAATCAACACAGCATTGCATGGGGTTGTGCAGAGGCGTTTCGTGCCGCGGGCGCCGAGCTTGCAGTGACCTACTTGAATGCCAAAGCAGAACCACATGTTCACCCTCTCGCCGAAAGCGTCGATGCGTCGATTATCCACCCGCTGGATGTAGAGAATGATGCTGAAATGACCGCTCTGTTCGAGAAAATTGAACAACAGTGGGGCAAGCTGGACTTTGTGTTGCACTCCATTGCATTCGCCCCGCTAGAAGATCTGCACGGCGCCGTTCTTGAAACTAGCCGTGCTGGCTTTGCCCGGGCGATGGATATTTCCTGCCATAGCCTGATTCGACTCGCTCGCCATGCAGCCCCCTTGATGAAAGATGGCGGCGCACTGCTGACGATGAGCTATGAAGGCGCCAACCGCGTGGCGCCCCACTACGGCATCATGGGTCTGGCCAAAGCTTCTCTGGAAGCGGCTACCCGCGCACTGGCAGCAGAACTTGGCCCGAAAAACATTTCTGTGAATGCGATTTCCCCCGGCCCCATTGCAACGCGGGCCGCCTCGGGCATCCTCGAATTTGATCACCTAATGCAAGACAGCATCGAACATGCCCCATTACGGCGCCTGGTCACCATCGAAGAGGTTGGTGCGCTTGCAACCTTGCTGGCCAGTCCGGCAGGACGCGGCATTACCGGTGACGTTATTGTCGTTGATGGCGGACGCCACATTCTTTACTGACTTTAGAGTATTTCATGCCCCACACTTCCAGCCTTGAAAAGTTTTGCGGCGGTCTCATCGAGAACCACCCGTTTGGTGAACTAAAAGTTGGCGATCACGCCTCCGTAACGCGAACGGTCACAATTGATGACTTGCGCATGTTTGCCGCAGCAACCGGCGATGCCAACCCGACGATGCTTGATCCGGAATTTGCGGACAGCAGCATTTACCGGGAGGTTGTTGCCCACGGGATGTGGTCTGGCGCCATGCTGGTCAACCTGCTGGGGAGTGAATTGCCGGGCCTGGGTACCATTCTTGTGGATCAGAACTTGCGTTACTTGCGACCAGTAACCGTGGGCGATACGGTGACCTTCAAAATCACCGTCGAACGAAAATACGATCGTACACAGCATGTACTGTTTGATGCAGAGGTGCTTCTCGAGAATGGTTTACGGGCGGTTACCGGCACACTGGAAGTACTTGCGCCTTCCGAAAAGATTGTGCGCCAGCAACTGTGCGTGCCTGAGGCAACCCTATCGACTCGCGACAAACGATTTCAGGGTTTTATTGCGCAGGCCGAAGGCAAGGCAGCCATCTGTACCGCAGTGATTCATCCCTGCGATGATGAATCGCTACGCGGCGCAGTACTCGCTGCTGAACGCGGCCTGATTCAGCCTATTCTCATTGGCCCGGCAGTACGGATTCGCCAACTGGCCGAAACCTTAGGCCTAAACATCGACCCTTACCGTCTTGTCGACACCGCCTATAGTCAGGAATCTGCCCGTGTTGGTGTAGAGCTTGCCCGTAAAGGCGAAGCCCAGGCACTGATGAAAGGTAGCCTGCATACCGATGAATTGATGAGTGCGGTTGTCGATCGTACAACCGGGTTGAGAACGGCACGGCGACTGTCTCATGTATTCCGCATGGACGTACAAACCTATGCCAAACCGCTACTGATTACCGATGCCGCCATCAACATTCACCCGGATCTGGAAGCCAAGGCCGACATCATTCAGAACGTGATCGACCTGGCACATATTTTGGGTGTTAAAGATCCGCGCGTGGCGATTCTTTCTGCCGTAGAAACGATTAACCCCAAAATCCAATCAACCCTGGATGCTGCTGCACTCTGCAAAATGGCGGATCGTGGTCAAATCAAAGGCGGGACGCTCGATGGCCCGCTGGCTTTTGACAATGCCATCTCACTGGAAGCGGCAAAAACCAAAGGGATCAAATCCCCCGTGGCGGGCTTTGCCGATATTCTGGTGGTTCCCGATCTGGAATCCGGCAACATGGTCGCCAAGCAACTGGAATACCTTGCAGGCGCCGTACCGGCCGGTATCGTACTGGGTGCCAAGGTGCCTATTATTCTGACATCGCGTGCTGATAACGCAGAAACCAGAATGGCTTCTTGCGTATTAGCCGTGCTCATCGCAGACGCGCAGCAGAAAAAATAAAGCCAGCGGAAATTCGCTGGCTTTATGAGGGGGTAAACAACAACTCAGTCGTTGCCCTCTTCTGCTGGCCAGTTCTTGATAAAGTTCTTGAGCATGCGGTTCTCGAACCCCTGCTCTTCGAGAACGGCTTTAGCAACATCCATAAACGACACAACACCCATCAGCACCTTGCCATCCATTACTGGAACATAGCGCTGGTGATGGTTCACCAGAAGCTCACGCACTGCTTCAATCGGCATATCAGGGCGCGCAACGATAGGCTGAACGACTTTAAAGTCAGCGACTGTCATTGCAGATAAATCGCCTTTGGTCTTGCCTACGGCTTGCAGTACCTCGCGGAAGGTAATCAGGCCGGTCATCTCACCGCCATCCATCACAACCAGCGAACCCGCGTCGTGCTCGGTCAAGGCCTCGACGGCTTGCGCAAGGCTCGCCGAAGAATGGGTGGTATAAAGCACATTACCTTTAAGCTTCAGTATTTCCTGTACCAGCATAAGTTCGTTTTCTATCTTATCGTTCTAGATCAGCCAGCTTGCCCGCCTGGCCATTAAAGGTATCTGCATCCGGTAGCGCGTCTTTGCGTTCAGAAATAACGGGCCAGTTTTTAGCCAGTTCAGCATTCAATGCAATAAATGCTTCCTGACCTGCCGGCACATCATCTTCCGCATAAATCGCTTCCGCCGGGCATTCGGCAACGCACAGGGTGCAGTCAATGCACTCGTCCGGATCGATCACCAGAAAATTCGGGCCTTCGTGGAAACAATCCACGGGGCAAACATCGACACAATCGGTATATTTGCACTTGATGCAGTTGTCGGTAACAACGTACGTCATATTTTCCTCGAAAATTAATAGCTTTTTAAACGATACCTTGCCCATTATGCCGTCTTGCGGCAAACTGCGCACGTCTGTCTTGTGTGATTGGACACAAACGGGCATATTACGAATTTCTTATTCACTTATTCCTTTGAGGCAATGCGCTATGAGCGAACATATTGTCCACGTCACTGACAGCTCTTTCGCCGACG
>ERZ1034361.590-NODE-590-length-22613-cov-7.273873_pt1 | contig 22613 bp, 18 predicted proteins | sample MGYA00520617_ERZ1034361 | MGnify/ENA primary metagenome ERZ1034361 (study PRJEB33736, sample SAMEA104284507) | Azolla filiculoides | biome: Urban; feature: Water surface; material: Ditch water | place: Netherlands | collected 2015-10-28 | depth 0-0.1 m ...
TTGGCCTGCCTGAGTGCACCATTGGGTGGCCTCTTGACCTGGCTCTGGAATTGGCACGCCGCGCTGTCGGCACTGGCTGTGTTTGGCGCCCTCACGCTGGGTGCAATTGCCTGGCGCTTTGAAGAAACCGTGCCGCAAAAGAACCCGCTGGCGCTGCAATGGAGCACGCTGGTTCGCACCTGGCTACACATCCTGCGCAACCCCGAATTTGTGGCGTTTTCGGTGCTGTCCTTGTGCTCCTATGGCGCGCTGTTTACCTTTCTGGCGGCATCTTCGTTTGTTTTCATCAAGGTGCTGGGTTTTGGCACCACCGAATACGGTCTGACGATGCTGCTGAACTCTTTTGTGTACCTGTTAGGCACCTTTGTCTGCCGCCGCCTGGTGCGCCAGCGCGGCGTGCGGCGCACCGTCGCGCTGGCCGCATTCGCATCCTTGTTCTGCGGTCTGGTGATGCCAGCCTTGGCGCTAGCGGGCATTCAAGCGGGTTGGGCCATCATGCTGCCCATGTGTGCATTTACCTTCGCCCACGGCATCCACCAACCCTGCGGCCAAAGCGGTGCGGTGGGCCCATTCCCGCAAGCGGCGGGAGCAGCGTCTGCGCTGAATGGTTTCCTGATGATGGTGGCGGCCTTTTTCACCGGCCAGTGGCTGGGCGGGCACATGGATGGCACCGTGTTCCCACTGGCCTGGGGCATGTGCTTTTGGTGCGTGCTGCTGGCCCTGAGCGCCTGGACGCTGGTGCAACGCTATGGCAAAACCTGAAGCACCCCTGCCGTTCTATATCGCTCTGGCAGGCCCCACTGCCTCGGGCAAGACCGCCGCCGCACTGGAGATTGCGCGCCACCACGCGGTTGAAATTGTCAGCGTCGACTCGGCGCTGGTGTACCGGGGCATGGACATCGGCACCGCCAAACCCAACGCCGCAGAATTGGCGGCCGCCCCGCACCATTTGATCGATATCCGTGACCCGCTGCAGGCCTACAGCGCAGCAGAATTTGTGCGCGATGCCACCCGCCTGATTCAGGCCATCCACGCGCGCGGCAAACTGCCCCTGCTGGTAGGCGGAACCATGCTGTATTTCAAGGCCCTGTTTGACGGCCTGGACGATATGCCCCCGGCCGACCCTGCCGTGCGCGAAGCCTTGTCGCAAGAGGCGGCCGAACTAGGCTGGCCCGCCATGCACGCCCTGCTGGCCGCAGTCGACCCAATCACCGCCCAGCGCCTGGCACCGGCAGACAGCCAGCGCATCCAGCGTGCGCTGGAGGTCTACCGCATTACCGGAAAACCCCTGTCGTACTTTCACGCAAGCCAAGCGGCTGACCGCGCCAACTCACCGGCCAATAACCTGCTGATAAGCCTGGAGCCGGTAGAGCGCGCTTGGCTGCACGCGCGCATTGCACAGCGCTTTGATGCCATGCTGGGTGCCGGCTTTCTGGAGGAGGTGCAGACCCTTCGCGCGCACGGCGACCTGCACCCCGACCTACCTTCCATGCGCTGCGTGGGCTACCGCCAGGCCTGGGAAGCACTGGATGGTTTGTGGCCCATGAGCGAGTTGCGTGACAAGGGCATCTATGCCACGCGGCAACTGGCCAAGCGACAGATCACGTGGCTGCGCTCCATGGCGCAGCGCCAGGTCATTGCCTGCGATCAGCCCGATGCGCTGCAGCAAGTCTTGCGACTGGTGGACGCTGTACTTCGAGAACGCTCCGACTAGGGGCTTTTACCTACGGCTAAGTTAGCTGGATTGCTGCGTGGCGCGCAAACGGGCGTGCGGGCCGGCAAACCGCATATCCATTCGCTGGCCCACGCTCGCCCACGTCTGCTTCTGTGGCACTGCCCTTTTTACGTAAACCCCGTGGTTGGCACTTTGGCTCTGTGGTAACAGCGAATGGGGCCGGCGCCTGGACAAGCGATCTGCCGGCCTGGGTGACAGGAATGCCGCGATTGCGGGTGCTCACGACGGTCGGCTTTAGGGCAGTCCATTGCGATCCCAGATAGAAGTACTTCGTGAGCTTCGGAATCTGCCCTTAACGGTCAGTCGTGAAAGTCTGGACCAGTCGTTCACCGACACGACCAGCGCTACTAAAGCAGACCTTCGGTTCACCATCCCGCCCCTGAGGGCTCTTGTGCAGCGGTAGCGGGGCTACAGAGTTAGCTGCTACTCAAATCTGGGGGGACGTCGAAGGAGTCCCTACTCGTGGCTTTCTTCCTGGCGGGATTGGTCGTATTGGGTGGAATGCAGCAGTGGTGGCTCCAGCCTATCGTGTCCAGCATGTCTCCAAAGACATTGTTCTTTGGTGCAATCGGATTGACGGCGGTTACTGACAACGCTGCCTTGACCTATTTGGGCTCGCTTATTGTGGGAATTTCCGAAGAAGCCAAGTACAACTTAGTGGCTGGTGCTGTCGCGGGTGGTGGACTAACAATTATCGCCAACGCTCCAAATCCTGCTGGAGTTGCACTGCTGCGTAAGGGCTTTTCGGATGAATCGATTGGAGCGGGGGGCCTGCTTCTCTGGGCGCTACTTCCGACATTCGTTGCGATTGTTGCGTTCACTCGGATTTAACCGATTGACCTGCATGGCAAATTCCTGGCCCAAAAACTCTAAAGTGGCAATCAAGGTCGAGGGTAATGCGGACGAGCGGGGAAGCGCTGAGTACAACCTTGCCTTGGGCCAGAAGCGGGCCGCAGCCGTTGTGACTGCACTGAAGGTTTACGGTGCCACGGACGCGCAGATGGAGGCCGTAAGTTGGGGCCGCGAGAAGCCCAAGGCGACGGGCCATGACGAAGCATCCTGGGCCCAGAACCGCCGCGCGGACCTGGTCTACCCTAGCAAGTAGGGCGCACCGAGATGCGATTCTCACCGTGTGTCCTGCACATCATTGCCATTGCGCACGGGTAGTCGGGGCGGGTGAGATTTATCGTTTTGGAAACTTAACCGGAGCGCGGTTGGCAATGCCGAGTTCCAAACTGCCTCGCATAAAATGGCTGCGGGTGTTCATGCCAGTACCTTGGCATGGCAGGTTTTTGCGCTGGTCGGGCCGCCACGCGGAGTAAACACGACCATGACCCAACCCCTGCTGCCTCGGCAGTCCTTGCGAGCGCTCCACATACCGACTCGCCTGCGTCTGCCATTCAATTTCACTCTTCTTTCGCTCCCAGGACGTGGGACATGCTGACTGCACTGGTGGTAGTTTTTGTCGTTGCCTACGCGGCAATAGCATTGGAGCATCCCCTCAAAATCAACAAGTCAGGTTCGGCCTTGGTGAGTGCGGGCCTTCTGTGGACGATTTACGCCATGTCGGTAGGCGATGGCCATCTGGTAGGTGAACAACTGGGCGAGTCGCTCATGGGCACCGCCCAGATTGTGTTTTTTCTGATGGGTGCCATGACGATTGTGGAAGTGGTGGACGCGCACAACGGCTTCGACGTCATCACCTCGCGCATCAAAACCACCAAGCTCTCGACGCTGATGTGGCTAGTCGGCTTTGTCACGTTCTTCCTCAGCGCAATTCTGGACAACCTCACCACCACGATTGTGATGATTTCATTAATGCGCAAACTGCTGGCCAAGCACGATGACCGACTGTTCTTTGCCGGCATCATCGTCATCGCGGCCAACTCCGGCGGCGCCTGGTCGCCCATTGGCGACGTGACCACCACCATGCTATGGATTGGTGGCCAGGTCACCAGCTTGGCCATCATCAAGGCCGTTTTCTTGCCGTCACTGGCCAGCTTGCTGGTGCCCCTGGCAATCGTGGCCTATATGTTGCGCGGCAAAAGCGTGCAGGGCCCCACCGAAGATGTTGCCGATACGGACCACAGCAGCGTGTTTGAGCGCAATCTGATGTTCGGCCTGGGCCTTGGAATCCTGGTGGCGGTGCCGGTCTTCAAGACCGTCACGCATCTGCCGCCCTTCCTCGGCATTTTGTTTGGACTGGGCATTTTGTGGATCGTCGGTGACCTGGTCCATCGCAACCAAGATGAAAGCAGCCGCGAGTCGCTGACCCTGGTACATGCCATGAGCAAGATCGATATGGGCTCGCTGGTGTTCTTCATCGGCATTCTGCTGTCGGTCGCCACGTTGGAGCACGCCCATCTATTGACCGCGCTGGCGACCTGGCTGGATCAAACCGTAGGGCGTCAGGATGTGATCGTGATGATCATCGGCGTGGCCAGCGCCATTGTGGACAACGTGCCGCTGGTGGCCGCATCCATGGGCATGTACAGCCTGGCGCAGTACCCACCGGACCATTTCTTCTGGGAGTTCCTGGCCTATTGCGCAGGCACCGGAGGTTCCATTCTGATCATTGGCTCAGCGGCCGGTGTGGCCGCCATGGGGTTGGAGAAAATCCACTTCTTCTGGTATGTCAAAAAGATCAGCGGCTTGGCCTTTGTGGGCTATCTGGCTGGTGCCTGGGTCTATCTACTGCAGTACCAATTGTTGCACTGAGGCCCTATTTTTGAAGGCATGACAGTCGGCTCAGACCCATCCGGGCGCGGACCAAGCTTCCTGGGCCTCATGGCTTGCGGCGATTGGCGCGCGCAACCTTCTCCACCGGGCTTGCCATGATCGTCAAGCGCACATCCTCTATCTGGGCCAAGCCGGCACGCACCTGCAGCCCCTTGCGCAGGCGCTCCAGTTCGTCTTTGGCCAGCGCCTTAGGCAATTGCATTTGAATTAGCAAAACAGGCCTGCCCGCCAGCGCCTCGGGGGAGTCAATGGATCGGTGCGGCCCAGTGCCCAGACCCGCCGCCACATCGAGTTGCATGGCCTGGGGGAACTGGGCCCGCAGTTCGCGGTAGATCTGCGGCACCGGCAGCTGGTTGCTGGCCGAGCGCCGCAGTGCCTGCAACTCGTCCTGCAGTGCCACGATGCGCGATTCGCGGGTCTGCACTTCGGTCCGATTGGATTGCAGTAAATCCTGCAACAGGTCTTTCTTGAGAGTGTTGACGTCGGGCATCTGCTGACCCGACTGTTGCAGTTGCAGATCCACGCCCGTCAAGCCGAACGCTGGCAACTTTTCCTGCAAGGCCTGGATATCAGTGGCGGACAGGGGCTCGCCCACGATGTTGGCGCGAATCTGGTTGCCTTTGAAGTCCAACTCATGGGACACCACCAGTACGCGCGGTTGCGCGCGCAGCACCTCCTGCACAAAGCGCCCAGCGTTGCCCTCGAACCATTCCTTTTGCACCAGGTTGATGGCCAGGAACAGGCTGGGCACCAGGGTCAGCAGCACCACAAAACCGATCAGGGTGCGGCGCTTGACACGCGAGCGTTCCTCCAGCAATTTGACGCTGGGCAGGTGCATCAGCCGCACCATCATCAAAGTAGCAATTGCGATGAACACGCAGTTGATGGAAAAAAGGTAGATCGCACCCAGAAAATACGGCCAGTTTCCCATGGCCAGGCCATAGCCAGCGGTGCACAGCGGCGGCATCAGGGCCGTGGCGATGGCCACTCCCGGGATCAGGTTGGATTTCTCCCTCCGCGTCACGCCAATGGCACCAGCCAGACCGCCAAACAGGGCAATCAGCACGTCCCAGATGCTTGGCGTGGTGCGGGCCAGCAGCTCCGAGTGCGCCTGAGAAAGCGGCGTCACCAGGAAGTAAGCGGTGGAGGCCAGCAGACTGAGAAAGACCGCCAGGCCCAGATTAAACAGGGCAGAGCGCATCAAGGCACTGTCGTTGATGCCTGCGCCATAGCCCAGGGCCATGATGGGCCCCATCAGGGGCGAAATCAGCATTGCCCCAATGATGACCGCAGTGGAGTTGACGTTCAATCCGATGGAGGCGATGACGATGGCAAAAATCAGTACCCACAAGGCGGTGCCACGGAACTCCACGCCGCCCCGAAAGCTCTTGTCAATCTCGGCACTGTCGGCTTGGTCGTTGCGCAGGTCGAAACGGGCGTGAAAGTGTTGTTTGAGGTTTTCCAGATTCATGCGGTGGATTTGCGCTTGCGTCAGAGTTGCGCCAGTGGTGTCTGCGCAGCGGACTCATCGGCGTTCAGCAGCGCAATCAGTTCGCCCAAGTCCTGGTCCAGGCGCAGTAGCGTCTGAGCGCTCATCTGGCCCAGAGCCTGGGGCAGTACGCCCTCAAATGGGCCGGGTGCTTTTTTCAGCAGGCGGGTGCCGGCAGGCAGAATTTTCAGGTGCACATTGCGGCGGTCGTCCGGAGCCTTATCTAGCCTGATGAGTTCCTTGCGCAGTAGGGTTTTGACCAGATTGCTGGCGGTGGACTGGTGGATTTCCATGTGGCTGGCGACCCCGCCCATGCCAATGCCCGGGTTTGCCTTGATCACGGCCAGGGCCCATATCTGGGCACCACCCAGGCCCACTTCCTTCTCGGTTTGGCGGAAGTGGGTGCGCACGGCATTGAAAACTACACGGAAGCGGCGCAGCACGATTGCGGGAGTAACGGTGTCGGCGGAGGCAACGGGGACGGTGTTCATGGTGTTGGCGATTGATGGAACGTCAGCCCATGATGATAGGCCTCACTGAGCCAACCATTGGCCCCGCACCTTTTCCATCAACAGGTCCTCAAAAGTATAGAAACCCCGGTCGCGCAGCGCCAGTTCTGCCAGGGCAAAGGCCGCTCCAGTACCAAAGGCCTCGCGCTTTATGGAGTCGTGGGTGAGTCGCACGGTCTGGTAGGGAAAGCCAAAGATTACTTCGTGGTGGCCGACGATGCCACCCAAACGCAAAGAAGTGATCTTTTCGGCGTCCAGGTCCAGGCTTTCGGCTATCTTCTTCGCCGTGCCGGAAACCTCCGGCTTGGCTTTGAAATGCTGCTCAAGAATTTCCACGTCGGCAAACGGCGCAATCTGGCGCAGCAACCTGGCCGCCATGATCAGAAAATTGATGCCCAGCGTGATGTTGGGTGAACAAAGCACCCTGGTGTGTGCGCCCAGGCTGCGGGCATAGCTGAGTTGCTCTGGTGCGTATGCCGAGATAGCGCTGACCAGCATCAACTCCCTGCGCCGGAGTTCTTCGCCGTAAAGGGTCAGGGACTGCGGCACCGAAAAATCAACCAAGGCATCCACCGGATGGGTGTCCAGCCAATCAGATAGATTTGCCTCACCCAGGGTGAGCACTGGCACTTCGCCCATTGCCACCTTCTGCATTGCCGCGCTGGCGGTCTGTCTGGCAATCCAGCACAGCTCAAAGCGTGCATCACCAGCCAAAACCTCGGCCACCGCAGCACCCGCCTTGCCATAGCCGACTAGTCCAATTTTGATCACCATACGATCTCCTTTTAATGTCGGATTAAGAGCCAATTGCATTTGCCGCAATGCATCAAATACATTTGTCACAATGCATTATGATCGACCAGCAACTTCCTGGCTCTTCATCCGATCCCACAAGGCAAATTCCACATGCGACCACATCCCCATATACCGACCGCATTCAAACGTGAACTGTCGGATTGGCACATGTGGACTGGGCGTGGAGTGGTGATTGGCTTTGCATGCCTAGCAGGTCTCACAGTCGTGGGCTTTACCTGGTTGGCAGAACATGCACTTGCCCAGTTCTTCCTGTTTCAAAAGGCACTCTGGTGGGGCCCGCTGTTCTGGACACCGTTGTCGACAGCGGCCATTGTCTGGCTCACCTTGCGTTTTGCACCGGGTGCTGCGGGCTCGGGTATTCCCCAGGTCATGGCGGCGCTGGACCCGCAAGCGGTGGGTGCGGCACGGCGGCTTTATGTCTCGGTTCGGCTCACCTTGGCCAAGGTGCTTTTGACGAGTTGGGGCTTGTTGGCCGGGTTGTCGTTGGGGCGCGAGGGACCATCGGTGCAGGTCGCTGCAGGTGTCATGCACCATGCTCGCCGCTGGATGCCCAAACGGGCCGACGTTTCCGACCACAGTTTGCTGGTCGCGGGTGGGGCAGCAGGCATTGCAGCGGCATTCAACACACCCTTGGGTGGCGTGATGTTTGCCATCGAAGAGCTTTCCAAGGGACGTGAGCAACGCAGCAACAGCCTCATTCTGGTGGCGATCGTGATGGGAGGGCTGATGGGTGTGTCCGTCTACGGCAATGCAAACTACTTTGGGGTCATCCGGATTGAAAATTTTGGCGCCGCTTTGCTGCTGCCCGCCTTGCTGCTGGCCCTGTGCTGTGGACTGGCAGGCGGACTGTTCTCGCGGCTGCTGATCGCCTCCCTGTCCGGTGCCTCGACGGACTGGTTCAGCCGCATGCGGCGCAACTCACCGGTTCTTTTTGCGGCTGGCTGCGGCTTAGCCATTGCCATCCTCGGCGTGGTCAGTCATGGCGAGACTTTTGGGAGCGGCTATTCACACAACCGGGCCATGCTGGAAAACACTGACAACACCTCACCGCTCTACGTGGTGCTGAAGTTTTTAGCGACCTGGATCAGCACCTGGGCCGGTGTGCCGGCTGGCATCTTTGCGCCCTCGCTGGCCATTGGCGGTGCCTTGGGTAACGATGTGGCGCAACTGCTGTCCTACGCCAATGCGCCCACTTTGATCGCCCTGGGAATGGCGGGCTTTCTGGCGGCGGTGACCCAGGCACCGCTGACGGCCTTCATCATCGTGATGGAAATGGTGGATGGCCATGCGCTGGTCCTCAGCCTGATGGCCAGCACCATGGTCGCTGCCGGCGTGTCTAGGCTCATTAGCGCGCCCCTGTATGCATCCCTGGCGGATCTGCAGTTGCGGCGCATCCAGCCCTCGCATGCTCACCAGCATGGAACTGCTGCCTGAATGGCTGCAGTGATGCGAGCGCCGTTTGCCCGACTTTCATTTCAAACAAACAAAGGAGCAATGGAGATGTATCGAAAGATTTTGGTGGTGGTAGATGACCGCGCAGTCACGCAGTCGGCCATTCGTCAGGCCATTGAAATGGCCACAGTGCATCGCGCCGACATCATCTTTTTTTACCTTTTACCGCGCTACGTGCTTGCCACGGGTGACATGCTTGCGGCTGTGACACTCTCCCAGGAGGAGTTCCAGCGCCACGCCCATGACCAGGCGCACGCCATGCTAATGGCGGCCAGCAGACTGGCCGAACGGGCCGGTGTACAAAGTTTCAGGTCGATGGGCTCGGGTGCAGACGATGTGCAGTGCATTTGCGATATGGCCAGCAACCGGCATTGCGACCTGATTGTGGTGGGCACCGATGGACACAACGCGGTCATGCGCATTCTCAGCGGCAGCGTCATCCCGGGTCTGATCACTGCGGCAACAGTACCTGTGTTGGTATGTCGCGGCAACGACCGAAATGACCCACATGGACGGCGGGCCCGGGCGACCCTGCGTGCCCGTCAGCGCCGTGAGGAACGCTCTCGCAGTCGCCGCAACGAGGACAACGACTAAAAAAAAGGAGCCCCAAGGGGCTCCAAGCTAACTCACTTAGCTACCCGCCATGCCGCACGGGCTAGTCGGGATCGCTGATTATATTGGCTCAAATGCATTTGACTACTCCTTATCATCCAGTGCAGGAAAATCACCGGTAAATCATCTGCCAGAACACAGCGCAGGTGTGCAGTGCGTCTAACCCCTCACAGCAATGCCCGAAACAGTGCAATAGAGCCCATCCAACCAATGGCGAAGAGCGTCAGCACCATGCCAACAGCACGTCCGTTTCCCCAGCCGCTTTTGGCCACGACGAATGCATGAATGGCACGACCCAGCAGGAGTGCAATGCCTCCAACCAGCAGTACCCAGCGGGGAGCACCTGTTGCCTCCGCAGCCGCCATAGCTAGCAATGCGATTGGCACCTGCTCAGTGAAATTGCCATGCGCTCGCATCTTGCGCAATAGCCTCACGTCACCACCGTCGAAAAATTGAATTCCTGTCCTTGCGCGGTGGTACCCAACAAAAACAGTAAAAGGGATGTGTATGAGCGCGAAGATGCCGACGAAGATTGCAGTTGTATTCAACATAATTGGATTTCCACCGAAGTCTCATGCTTGAGCCGGATGTCGAAATTCTGGCAGACATGGCTTTTCGTCAAAGAGGGCAAACCATGACCACTGGGAGCGCTGCTAACGACTGGTATGGAGAACTCCATGCACCATGTGACTGGTTTGGAGCACCGGAGATCGATGACTGCTGATGGCTCATGGCGAGTGCTCGCATTGGTGAAATCATCGCCAGAAAGCTGACCCTGAAACACAGGATTGAACGGCTGGTATGGAGCAGGCAAATCGAAAACCTCTAAGACCGGAATCAGCCCCAAGCAGCCGCACGAGTAGGAACGACCCTGTGATCAGTAGTTGCGGCAGCAGTGGGCTGAAAGAGGGTGTAGAGGCTCGCGATCTGCTGGCCCCATAGCTGCCATTGGCTGCTTGAATTCGACGGTCGGCTTTGCGAAGATCACTTCTTCAAGGTAGGCACCCGCCATGGGCCGATTCGGGTCTATTTACATCGCGATCTGCGTGCCTCAAGAGCTGCCGTTCGATTCCCTCGCCTAGTCGCTGTCCCAAAACTATTGTGTTGAATCAGCGTGAATACCCATTGTTGTCTTTTCATACGTCCATAAGCAAAGCATCCAAGGAATCACAGACTGCCTTGTGCCTTGTTGCTGGGCCGTTGTACGTAACATCAAGGTCGGCTTGATAGTCCTTGAGCATGAGCGACACATCGGTCAGTGAATCACGAATATGGATAAGCATCACCACAACTCTTGATTCGTCTATGTCTGTTTCCAATGTGCACCTCACCTTTTTGCTTCCCTCAGAACGTCTCCCACTCATCAGCCTTTGTCGATGAAGTTTGCGTTGGCGACGGTTCAGGTTTAGGTAGCTTTGGCGCTTTTGCTAAGGTAGTGGGCTTGGACGCTGCTTTGGGGGCTGCCGCAGATGCCTGCACAATCCTGCGGTCATCTCCCTTAAAGGGTTTTGGGGTGACAGATCGAACAAGTGCCTTGGCTGCGCTGTCCCCAGCGTTTAGCCTAAAAACTGCAACCGTTTGCACCAAATCCTCGGCTTGCGATTTCAAGCTAGCTGCTGCCGCTGCCATTTGCTCTACCAATGCCGCGTTTTGCTGTGTTGCCTGATCCATCTGCGTAACCGCCTCTCCGACCTGCGCCACACCGATTGCCTGTTCATTGCTGGCCGCGCTGATCTCTACCATGATGTCAGTGACGCGGCGAATACTGGCCACCACTTCGATCATGGTCTCACCGGCTTTGTCCACCAGTGCGGTGCCTTGCTCCACGCGCTCTACGCTGGCGCCAATCAGGCTCTTGATTTCTTTGGCCGCCTCAGCGCTGCGCCCGGCCAGGCTGCGCACCTCAGAGGCTACCACCGCAAAGCCACGGCCCTGTTCACCCGCACGGGCGGCTTCTACGGCGGCGTTAAGCGCCAAAATGTTGGTCTGGAACGCAATACCGTCAATCACGCTAATAATGTCTGCAATGCGGCGCGACGAGTCGTTAATGCCCTTCATGGTCTCTACCACCTGGCCCACCACCTCGCCGCCCTTTATGGCCACAATGCTGGCGCTTTGTGCCACCTGGTTGGCCTGGCGAGCATTGTCGGCGTTGTGCTTCACCTGGGCGCCCAGTTCCTCCATGCTAGAGGCGGTTTCTTCCAAGGCACTGGCCTGGCTTTCAGTGCGTCCAGACAAATCCTGATTGCCTTGCGCAATTTCCGCGCTGGCGTTCGCCACTTGTTCTGCATTGGCTTTCACATTGCCCACAATGCCTGCAAAGCTGGCTTGCATGCGTGCCAAGGAGTTCAGCAATTGGGTCGTTTCTTCATTGCCCTGCGGATGAACGTCAGCAGTAAGGTCACTTGCAGCCAGCTTGTCAGCGACCGCCACCGCATGCTTCATGGGTTCTGATATTTTGCGGGCCAACCAAAGCGAGGCAATTACCAATACCACCGCAGAGAGGATCAGGCTGAGACCCGCCTCTATCTTGGCACTCTTGGAGCTGTTGGCAGCTTCAGCGCTGTAGGCCTCCACATCTTTTTCAATGGCGTTGCTTTGCTGCTCCATGGCGGCCTCTAGGACCTTAAATGCCTTTTGAAAATCCGGCACTGCTGCCTGCGCTGCCACCGCATCAGTCGCCGCAATTTTCTGAACATTCGTAGCCGACTCCACATAGGCCTTGAGCGCCGGACCGACTTTTTCGACCACGGCTTTGGCCTCTTCGGTCAAAGGCAAGGCTTTCATGGATGAGATTGCCTTACTGAAGGTTTCCGCATGTTCCGGCAAATCCTTTTGTGCCTCGGCCAGCCCCGCGGTATCTTTTGTCTGCGCACTCAGCAAGGCAAGCAGCACGTCGCCGCGAATGGCGTCATGCATCATGTCGGCCTCTTGACTCTTCTGCAGCGCCAACGACATTTGGATGGAGTTGTCAAAAGCCGTTGCCAGTTGGGTAGCGTTAAGCAGTGCAGCGCCGCCCACCAAGGCAGCAGAAACCAAACCCACCAAGCCCAGTCCCAAAATTTGGTTTTTCAATTTCATAGCATGAGGAAAGAAGTGGATGACTGAAGCATCGTAGCCAGAATTTTGATCTACCTCAAATTTAAATAGGCTGCGTCCTGATAGGTGCTGATGGAATTTACCCACATAGAAAGGCTAAACACCAATCTTTCACGGACTTCCCGCAGCCCGCCGTTCGTGGAGGGCAGGTTACGCGGCACAAGAGCCGAAAGAGGTCCGACGCCCGCTTGGCATCACAAACGACCGGTATGGAGAAACTGATTCGCTGACTGACCGCAATGGAGCGATGCTCACGAACTTCGGCACCTGGCTCTTGGCATTCGGAGTAATTGACAAAAGCGTGGCCCGTCTGCCGACACTCCAGCGCGTAGACGAACGACTGGTTTAGAGCGGGTAAATCGAAAAGTCGTATGACTGAAACCAGCCCAAGCCTTTCGACCAGCAATCCATTTTCAGACCATCGTCTCACTACAGACTCGTGGGCAAGCCGGGTGAAGCTTTGTGTTACCCCACGATTTGGAACCCAGCTTGCCCCCGATTCCGCTGCGAGCAATATTGCAACAACATTGCTGCCTGAAATACGACTTCAGCGCATCGCGCCCTGAGTCCTTCCGGTTTGCAGTTATTGACCTCCCTCAAACCGTCGGAGCGCCTGTGCGGCCTTTGGCCGCGCCCGACCGTTTACAGTGTGGTGGCCCATTCGAATTCACTGTTCCCGCCCAGACATGCCGTTCCCACTCAAACGTTCCAGCAAGAGACTGCTGGTCATTATTGTTCTGCTGCCGTGCAGCATGCTGCTCCTCGCAACCTTGTACATGCTGGGCATGGACCATCTGGAAGGGACGCCACGGACTTTTCTTCGCAGCCTGTTGTGGGCCAGTGAAACCATTACCACCACCGGCTATGGTGGCGACGCGAATTGGAAGCATCCCGTCATGGCGCTGTATGTCGTGGCGGTGCAGTTCATCGGGCAGTTCCTGATTTTCTTGGCCTTTCCGATGGTCATCCTGCCGTACTTTGAGGAGCAGTTTGAGGTGCGCCTGCAGCACAAGTTGCCGCCCATGTCGGGCAAGGTGCTGTTTTACCGCTATGCCCCCACCATCGAGTCGCTGCTCGATGAATTCAAGAACAAGGGCACGCCCTTTGTCATTCTGGAAGAAGACATGGAAATGGCGCGCAACCTGCGCGACCGGGGCTACAACGTGGTGTTTGGAAAAATGGCCGATGACCCGCAGGTGCTGACTGGCGTGGTGGATGCCACTGCCGTGGTGGCCAATGGTGACGACCACGCAAACGCTACCTTCACCATGGTGGTGCGCGAGTTTGGCTATGCCGGGCCTTTGTATTCGCTGACCGACGACCCGGTGTACCGCTACCCGATGCTGCAAATCGGCGCGACCGATGTGTTTACGCCCGCGCACGTTCTGGGCGCTGCGCTGGCTTCGCAGGCCAGCACCCGCATCAGCCCGCCCGCCGAAGGCATGCACCTGCTGGGCACCAAAATCGGCATGGCCGAGTTCCGGGTGCGTGCCGAAAGCCCGCTCGCCGGTAAGAAGCTGGGTGAACTGCGACTGCGCGAGCGCCATGGCGTGTCGCTCATTGGCCAGTGGTTGGGCGGGGTGTTTACCACCACCAAAGGCCCCGACACCGTGGTGTCCGCGGGAGCCATTCTGGTGGCGGTGGGGACGCATGCCAACCTGGAAGTGGTGGAGCGCATGGCCATGCCAATTCGCCGCGCCGGCCCGATTGTGCTGGCCGGCCATGGGGCGGTGGGCCAGAAAGTGGTGGAGTTGCTGCGTGACGCGGGGGAAACCTGCGTGGTGATTGACAGCGTTGCTGCACCGGGCGTGGACCTGGTGGGCAGCGTGCTGGAGCGGGCCACACTGGAGCGCGCCAAGCTGCGCGAAGCCAGCGCCGTCGTGCTGGCCCTGAGCGACGACAGCGAATCGGTGTTTGCCACCGCCGTGGTGCGCGACTACGCGCCGCAGGTGCCGCTGGTGGTGCGCGTGCAACGTACCCGCAACACGGCCCGCATCTACCGCGCCGGCGCCGACTTTGCGATTTCAGTGGGGCAGGTGGCGGGGCAGATTCTGGCGTTTCAGTTGCTGGCCGAGCAGGTGCTGCAGGTAGAAAACCGCATCAAGTTCATCCGGTGCGACGCCGAAACCATGGCCGGCAAACACCCCTGGCTTAACGAGGAACTGGAGCAAACCGGTGCCAAGATTGTGGCGCTGGAGCGTGGCGGCGAAGTGATCGTTGAGTTTGGGGAGAACTTTTTGGTGCAGGCCGACGATTCGCTCTACTTGTGCGGCTCCGTTTCGGCATTGGAGCGCTACCGCAAGGCCTTCCGTCCCTCGGTTTCCGCGTAAGCCCGCCCCCATTCTGGTAGGAGGCGTCTAACAATCCGGGCGCTCAGCGGTTTACAGTGGCTCCTATAAAAAGGAGACACCGTGAGCACTTATCCGCATTTGCTGGAGCCGTTAGACCTGGGCTTCACCACCCTGAAAAACCGCGTCCTGATGGGTTCCATGCATGTGGGCCTGGAAGAGGCCAAAGATGGTTTCAACCGCATGGCCGCTTTTTACGCCGAGCGCGCCCGGGGCGGTGTGGGCCTGATGGTGACCGGTGGCATTGCCCCCAACGACCGTGGCCGCCCGATGCCCGGTGGCGCCCGCATGAGCACCCCCGAAGAAGCCGAAAAGCACAAGGTGGTCACCCAGGCCGTGCACGAAGCCGGCGGCAAGATTGCCATGCAGATCCTGCACTTTGGCCGTTACGCCTACCACCCCGAACTGGTGGCGCCGAGCGCGCTCAAGGCCCCCATCAACCCGTTTCGCCCACATGCACTGAGCACCGACGAGGTGGAGCAAACCATTGAAGACTATGTGAACTGCGCGGCGCTGGCGCAGAGCGCGGGCTACGACGGTGTGGAAATCATGGGTTCCGAGGGCTACCTGATTAACGAGTTCATCACCGCCTGCACCAACCAGCGCGACGATGCCTGGGGCGGCGCGTATGAAAACCGCATGCGCTTTCCGGTGGAAATTGTGCGGCGCGTGCGCGAGCGCGTGGGCACGCACTTCATCATCATCTTCCGCTTGTCGATGCTGGACCTGGTGCAGGGGGGCTCCTCGCTCGACGAAGTGATTCAACTGGCACAGGCACTCGAAAAAGCCGGTGCCACGCTGCTCAATACCGGCATCGGCTGGCATGAGGCGCGCATTCCCACCATTGCCACCAAGGTGCCGCGCGCGGCCTTTGCCTGGGCTACGCACAAACTGATGGGCAAAGTGGGCATTCCGCTGATTGCCACCAACCGCATCAACACGCCCGAGGTGGCCGAGCAGTTGCTGGCCGACGGCGCCTGCAACATGGTTTCCATGGCGCGGCCATTTTTGGCCGACCCCGATTTCGTGCGCAAGGCCGCCGAAGGCCGGGCCGATGAAATCAACACCTGCATCGGCTGCAACCAGGCCTGCCTGGACCATACCTTTGCCGGCAAGATCACCAGTTGCCTGGTCAACCCGCGCGCTTGTAACGAGACGCTGATGAAGCTGGAGCCAGCCAAGCCGGGTGGCCGCGTGGCGGTGGTGGGAGCAGGGCCTGCTGGGCTAGCATTTGCCACCACAGCGGCGCAGCGCGGGCTGGAAGTTACGCTGTTTGATGCCGCGTCGGAGATTGGTGGGCAGTTCAACGTGGCCAAGCAGGTGCCGGGCAAGGAAGAGTTTTACGAGACGCTGCGCTACTTCAAAAAGCAAATCGAGCTTACCGGCGTCAAGTTGCAACTGAACCGCAAGGTGGCGGCGCAGGACTTGTTGAAGGAAGGTTTTGCGCAGGTGGTGCTGGCTACGGGCGTGAGCCCGCGCCTGCCCGACATCGAAGGCATTGCGCACCCCAAGGTGGTGGGCTATCTGGACGTGCTGCGCGACCACTGCGCGGTGGGCAAAACGGTCGCGCTGATTGGCGCCGGCGGCATTGGCTTTGATGTGGCCGAATACCTGATGCACAGCGGCACCAGCCCGAGCCAGGACGCAGCCAAGTTCTTTGCTGAATGGGGCGTGGACCCGGCTTACTCCGAGCGCGGTGGTCTGACCGCAGCGCACATCGAGGCCAGCCCGCGCAAGGTGGTCCTGCTGCAACGCAAGGCCAGCAAGGTGGGCGATGGCCTGGGCAAGACCACCGGCTGGATTCACCGCACCTCCCTGAAGAACCGGCAGGTGGAAATGATGGCCGGCGTGACCTACCGCAAGGTGGACGATGCCGGCCTGCACATCACGGTGGGCGACAAGGACATCACCATCCCCGCCGACACGGTGGTGGTGTGCGCCGGGCAGGAGCCGCAGCGCGCCTTGCAAGCCGAACTGGAGGCGGCGGGGTGCCGGGTGCATCTGATTGGTGGGGCCGACAAGGCCGCCGAGCTGGATGCCAAGCGCGCCATCAAGCAGGGCACCGAACTGGCGCTGGGCTTTGATGCTGCACCGGCTACAGCTTCCACCACGGCAGTCGCAACCAGCGCCATGCCAGCCGCTGTGGCCCAGAGCCTGAAGGCCTGGCACGCCATGGTGGCCAGTGGCGATCTGGGGGAGGTGGGCAGCCTGCTGCACCGCAAGGCGGTGTTCCATTCGCCCATGGCGCACACGCCGTACCCCAGTGCGCAGGTGGTCGGTCTGATCCTGACCCAGGCATCGCAGGTGTTTCAGGACTTTGCCTACCATCGCGAATTTGCCAGCGCCGACGGGCTCAGCGTGACGCTGGAATTCAGCGCCCGGGTGGGGGACAAAAAGCTGAAAGGCGTGGACCTGATCCGTTTTGACGCGGAGGGCAAGATCCTTGAGTTTGAGGTGATGGTGCGCCCCATGAGTGCGTTGCAGGCTCTGGGCGAAGAAATGGGACGGCGGCTGGAGCCCTATATGCAGGCGTATCTGGCGTCCCAATCCAAGAAAGCTTAGTAAGGAGCCGCGCATGGAATTTGAAACCCTGACCGTCGATTTGCAGGACCACATTGCCACGGTGACCCTGAACCGCCCCGAAAAAGGCAACGCGATGAACGCCGTGATGTGGCCGGAAATTCGCCAGGCCTTTGAGTGGGTAGACCGCACGCCCGAGGCGCGCGTGGCCATTCTGCAGGGCGAGGGCAAGCACTTTTGCACCGGCATTGACCTGCAGATGATGCTGGGCTTGCTGCAGCAGATCAAAGGCGATTGCGGTGGCCGCACGCGCGATGAGTTGCGCAACGTCATTCTCGACATGCAAGGCACCCTGACCAGCCTGGAGCGTTGTCGCAAACCGGTGCTGGCGGCCATTCACGGTGCCTGCATCGGTGGCGGGATTGATTTGATTTGCTGTGCCGACATGCGCTACGCCACCGAGGACGCGGTGCTGTGCATCAAGGAAATCGATATCGGCATGACTGCCGATGTTGGCACCCTGCAGCGCTTGCCCAAGCTGATTGGGGAGGGCGTGGTGCGCGAGCTGGCCTACACCGGGCGCAATGTGAGCGGCACCGAAGCTGCAGCCCTGCGCCTGGTCAACCGCACGTTCGAGACGCGCGAGGCGCTCATGGACGGTGTGCGGGAAATCGCTGCCACCATCGCAGCCAAGTCACCTTTGTCGATTCGCGGCACCAAAGAAATGATCACCTATGCCCGCGACCACAGCGTGGCCGACGGCCTGACCTACGTGGCCACCTGGAACGCCGCCATGCTGATGAGTGCCGACCTGCAAGAGGCCCTGCAGGCCGGGCTGCAAAAGCGGGAGCCGATCTTCAGGGACTGACGCGCGGGGGCATTGGAGGGACCTCGTCCCTGCCCGGTGCCTAAACTTCAAAGTGCACCAGGTGGTTGAGGTCCAGCCGAATCCCGATGTCACTTCCAAGCGGGTGATCGTGGTGGCTGGGCACCAGGCTGAACACCGTTTTCCCCGAAGGCAGGGCCAGGGTGTAGAGAAAGTTGGCACCGCGAAAGGTCTTGGCGACAACGTGCGCGCGGGTGGGGCTGTCATCATCGTGCAGGATGTCGTCGGGGCGGATCAGCAGCTCGATGGCGCTACCCGCCTTGTCCTGCGCGGCCTGGGGCAGACTGAAGTTTCCCAACTCGCAGGCAATGCGCTGCCCCTCCAGAATCTGGGCGCTGATCCAGGCGCCTTCTCCCAAAAAGTCAGCCACCAGGCGGTTGATCGGCTCATGGTACGTGTCCAACGGGGTGCCCCATTGTTGAATGCGGTGGTCCGCCATCACCGCAATATGGTCGGCCATGGCAAAGGCTTCGTGCTGGTCGTGGGTGACCATCACCGCCGTGGTACCGGTGGTCTTAATGAGGTCCCGTACCTCGGTCGCCAGGCGCTCGCGCAAGGCCACGTCCAGGTTGGAAAACGGTTCGTCCAGCAACAGTAACTGCGGGCGCGGTGCCAAGGCCCGGGCCAGCGCTACACGCTGTTGCTGACCACCCGAGAGCTCATGAATGGAACGCTTGGCCAAGGCCTCCAATCCCACCAGATGCAGCATCTCGGTGACGCGCGCCAAACGTTCCGAGGCGGGCAAGCTGTGCAGCCCAAAGCCCACGTTGGCAGCCACGTTGAGGTGCGGGAACAGCGCGTAGTCCTGGAACACCATGCCCACCTGACGCCGCTCGGTGGGCACTTGTATTTGCGCGCTGGCCACCTCAATCCCGGCAATGTGGATGCGCCCGTGGGTAACCGCCGCAAACCCGGCAATGGCGCGCAGCACGGTGGTTTTGCCGCAACCTGAGGGGCCGAGCAGACAGGCAATGTCGCCGCTGGGCAGCGCAAAGCTGATGTCACGCACCACGGGTTGTGTGCGACCCTCGTAAGTAACTGAGACTTGGTCCAACTGCAACAGTGCGGACGGCGGGAAGCTCATGCGTTTTCACTTTCTCGTACCAAGAGCACGATGGGCAGCAGGCTAGCCGCCACCACCCACACGGCGGGCAGCGCGGCACGGTCCCACATGCCTTCAGAGGTCATTTCAAAAATGCGGACGGCCAACGTGTCCCAGCCAAAAGGGCGGGTCAGCAAGGTAATGGGCATTTCCTTGAGCACCTCCACAAACACCAGCAACATGGCGGCCAACATACCGGGGCGCAGCAGGGGCAAATGCAACTGCCACAGGCTTTGCCAAGCGCCAAGGCCCAGTGTGCGTGCGGCCTGCTCCTGGTGCGGGGTAATGCGTTGCATAGCGCTGGACAGCGGCTGGAAGGCCACGGCCATGAAGCGCAACGCCAGCGCCAGGGCCAATACCAGCACCGTGCCTTTGAGGGTGGGGACGTTCTGCCAACCCTGAACTGCTGCCCATTCCAGCCAACGGCTGTCCAGCCAGGCCACGGGCACATACAGGCCTACCGATAGCACCATGCCGGGAATGGCGTAGCCCAGGTTGGCCGTGCGCACCAGCGGCGCGACCCAGGTGCCGGGCCAGCGTTTGCCGTGGGCCTGGCGCTGGGCATAGGCCAGTGCCAGCGCAGCAGCCAGCACGATCAGTGCGGTCATGCCTGCCAGCAAAAGTGAGTGCCATACAAAACCCCAGTAGCGTGCGTCCATGTCCTGCGCCGCCACCTGCACCGCCCATACCAACAACTGCACCAGCGGCACGACAAAAGCGGTCAGCAACACCAGGCCACAGGCCGTGGTCGCCAGGATCGCCTGCGCCCCGCGCAAGGGAATACGCAACGCGCTATTGCTGCGCTGGCCGCTGTAACGTTTGCGTGCGCGGGCGGCTTGCTCCACAGCCATAAGCACCAGCACGGCCAGTGCCAGCAAGGACGCCAGTTGTGAGGCCACGCTCAGGTTGAAGAGGCCAATCCAGGTTTTGTAAATGGCGGTGGTAAAGGTGTCCACATTGAAGATGGCCACGGTGCCGAAGTCCGCCAGCATTTCCATGAGCGCCAGGCTCAGGCCCGCCACCACCCAGGGCCGTGCCATGGGGATGGCCACCCGCCAGAACGCCTGCACGCGCGACAGGCCCAAAGTTTGCGCGGCCTGCAGGCACTGCATGCCCTGCGTCAGAAAGGCCTGGCGCGCCAGCAGGTACACATAGGGGTACAGCGCCATGCAAAACACAATGGCCGCGCCCGGCGTGGAACGCACCGAAGGCAGCGTCGCCTCAGGCCCCCACAGGTGCCGCCACAGGGTCTGGATGGGGCCGCTGTAGTCCATCAGGCCCACATGGACGAAGGCCAGCACGTAGGCCGGAAAAGCCAAGGGCAACACCAGCGCCGGGGCAAACAGGGCCCGGCCAGGAAATTCACACATGGCGGTGAGCCATGCCAGGCCCACGCCCAGCACCACCACGCCCAGGCCCACCGCCACCGCCAGTGCGGCCGTGCTTTTCAGCACACCGGGCAACACATAGTTGCGCAGGTGGTCCCAGACTTCGGGTTGCGAATCGGTCCAACTGGCCCCTACCACGAGCAAAGGCACCAGGGTAAGGGCGACCAGGGGGAGCACCACCCACACAATCCATGCGGGCAATTTCATGCGAACGGCTTGCTTTTCATACTTCCGACGAGCTTACCTGGGCCTATTTGTAGCCAGCGCGGTCCATGAGGCGGGTTGCAGCGGCTTGCAATTCACCGGCCTTGGAAACGTTGATCGCATTCGGCTTGAACGGCCCCCAGGCCTTGATTACCGAGTCGGCTTCCACCTTGGGGTTGGCGGGGTATTCCAGGTCTTTATCGGTGTAGATCTTCTGGGCCACATCGGATGCCAAAAATTCGATGAGCTGCTGCGCACCGGCACGGTTCTTGGCATGGCGGGTGATGCCGGCGCCGGATATGTTGACATGCACACCGCTGCCGGCCTGGTTTGCCCAGAACAGGCCCACCGGAAAATTGGCGTCCGTATCCAGCAGGCGACCCAAGTAGTACGTATTGGTCATACCCACCTGGCATTGGCCGGCCGCGATTGCCTTCAGCAATGCGGTGTCATCGGGGAACACCTCGGTGGCCAGGTTGGCGACCCAGCCACGCACCATGGTCTCGGTGCGGGCTTCGCCGTATTCCTGCATCAGCATCGCAACCAGCGACTGGTTGTAGACCTTTTTGCTGGTGCGCAGGCACAGTTTTCCGCGCCATTTGGGATCGGCCAGATCTTCGTAGGTGGACAGATCCGACGGTTTGATACGCGCCTTGCTGTACACAATGGTGCGCGCCCGCACCGAAAGCCCAAACCACTGGTTGCCGGGGTCGCGCAGGTGGGCTGGAATGGCCTTTTCCAGGGCAGGGGACTGCAGCGGCTGCAACAAGTTCTGCTGCGTGGCCTGCCACAGGTTGCCGGCGTCCACGGTAATCAGCACATCGGCCGGGGTGCTGGCACCTTCGGCGCCCAAGCGGGCCAACAAGGCCGCTTCGCTGGCGGTCAGCAATTGCACGGCAGTTCCGGTCTGGCGGGTGAACTGATCCAGCAAAGGCTTGAGCAACTGCTCGTTGCGTGCGGAATACACCGTCACCTGGTTGTTCTGGGATGCCGCGGGCAGGCAGGCCAGCGTGGCGGCGATAAGAACAGAGGTTTTAAGAAGTTGAACCAAACGGGAAGTAGCCATTGCGGTCATAGGAAGATAGAAAGAATGCAGTGATCATATCGCAAATGAGATCGATTCTCATTTGCGATAGGTCAAGCAATTCTCAATCACCTACTGCAGTCGGTCCGAGCGGCTGCGCTTCCTTGGTGTGTTCGCTAAAGGCAGTTTTCGCAAGCGAGGCCTGCCTTAACCCCGCCGCAAGTCCTTCGTAAACGGAAACTCCTTGCTGGCCGGCACGTTGATGGTGGCGGGCGGGATGACCATGGTGCCGGGGGTGTGGCCCATGGCGTAGAAGCGCGACAGGCGGCGGCTTTCGGCCTCGAACGCGTTGACCGGGAAGCTTTCGTAGGCCAGGCCACCCGGGTGGGTGACGTGGTACTGGCAGCCGCCGACCGAGCGTTTCATCCAGGTGTCCACAATGTCAAACGTGAGGGGGGCGTGCAGGCCGATGCTGGGGTGCAGGCTGCTCGGCGGGTTCCACGCCTTGTAGCGTACGCCAGCCACAAACTCGCCCACGGTTCCGGTGCTTTGCATGGGCAAGGCCTTGCCATTGCAGGTGATGACGTAGCGGCTTTCGTTGAGGCCGCTGACCCGCACTTCCATGCGCTCCAGGCTGGAGTCCACATAGCGGGCGGTACCGCCGGCACCGCTTTCTTCGCCCATCACATG
>ERZ1034361.591-NODE-591-length-22595-cov-3.734257_pt1 | contig 22595 bp, 20 predicted proteins | sample MGYA00520617_ERZ1034361 | MGnify/ENA primary metagenome ERZ1034361 (study PRJEB33736, sample SAMEA104284507) | Azolla filiculoides | biome: Urban; feature: Water surface; material: Ditch water | place: Netherlands | collected 2015-10-28 | depth 0-0.1 m ...
TTACAATTACTGGACAAATGCTGGTTGAAGGCGTTGATATTTACAATAAAGACGTAGATGTTGTTAATATTAGAAAGAAAATTGGAATGGTTTTTCAAAAATCAAATCCTTTTCCGAAATCTATTTATGAGAATATTGCTTACGGTCCGAAAATTAACGGGATAAAAAACAAAACTGAATTAGACGAAATTGTTGAGGTTTCTTTGCGACAAGCGGCTATTTGGGATGAGGTAAAAGACAGATTGGGCGATTCTGCATTGGGTCTTTCAGGTGGTCAACAACAACGTTTGTGTATTGCTAGAACTTTGGCAGTAAGCCCGGATATTATTCTTATGGATGAACCTGCGAGTGCATTAGATCCAATATCGACTTCTAAAATCGAAGAATTAGTTCATGAGCTAAAAGAACAATACACCATAATAATTGTTACACATAACATGCAACAAGCGGCAAGAACAAGTGATCATACTGCTTTTTTTTATATGGGTGAATTGATTGAAATGGGAAAAACAAATGCTATTTTTACCAAACCAGAGAAAAAACAAACCGAGGATTATATCACCGGTAGATTTGGATAAAAATTAAAACGAACTTGCAGGCTTTAATGCTTGTTTTGTTGTTGTGATTTTTACTCTTAATATTAAAAAAAAAATAGGATGACACACTTTGAAATGGAATTAGAAAAACTTAAAAATATAATTATAAAAATAGGTAAACTTGCTGAAATTCAGGTGAGTGAATCTGTAAGTGCTTTGCTTTCAGAAGCTGCTGCTGAAGGAAAAGAAGTGAAGAAAACGGAGCATAAAATTGATAAATTAGATGTAAAAATCGATGAGATTTGTCAAAGTATTTTTGCGTTACAGCAACCTGTAGCTTCAGATTTGCGTTTTATCATGTCGGCGATGCAAATTAGCAATGAGATTGAGCGTATAGGAGATTTATCTATTAGCATCATCAAAAAAACAAAAAGCATTAAAGACAAACACGACTTGATTGCTAAATTTAACATAGCAGAATTAGCGCGTCAAGTGGAGTTAGTGACTACTAAAACCAATGAATGTTTCATAACACGTGATGAAAGTACAATAGGAGAGATTTTTGTTTTGAATAAAACCATCAAAAATAGATGTGATGAAGCGATTCACGACATCATTACGGAGATGAAAACAAATTCGAAAGCGGTTGTTTCCGGTACTAATCTTGTAATTGTGTTGAAACATCTTGAACGTATTTCTGAGCATTGCACAAACATTGCTGAATATGTTCATTTTATGATTCATGCTAAAATAATCAAACACGAAAAATTTGACGACAGGAAATTAGACAGTTAAATTATAAGCGTTTTAAAATCATAAAAAAAACACTAATCGGATAGGTTCTGATTAGTGTTTTTTTTATTTATCGTCAAAAACTTTTAATAAATCAGCCCAATCAAAAGCGGTGTTTACGATTGGTAATCCTTGATAATTTTTTATTTCTGCAAGTGCTTCAATTCTAAAATTGTCTTGCTCAACATAAGGAACTAAATTGTTGTTTTTTAGTTTTTTTGCTAAATATTCTTGTTCGTATTGCCCTGGAGTAGGAATAAAAAAAGCCTTTTTTTGCAGGACAGCCAAGTCCATGATAGTGGTATATCCCGAACGGCTAAGTACAATTTCACTTTCGTTAAAAGTTTGTTCGATTTGGCGCGTATTCATGAAATTGTAATACGTAATGTTTTCTATTTCTTCTTTCTTTTGTTCTTTCTCGACAATTCCTTTGATGAAAACGACTTTGCCATCAAATCGTAAAACTTCTCTTTTTAACAGCTCTTCCAGAATTCCCCGTTGCGGTTCGGGACCGGAAAGAATTACCATTAAATCATATTTTTGAGGCACTTCTTTTTTGTGTAAACGGCTCAATGGTCCAATGTATTTCAAGTCTAGTGTATTCGTTTTTAAATGTCCTAATTTCCCCGTCAAATTTGGAGCATTTTCAATATCAGGAACCCAGCATTCTGTGTATTTTTTGATAATTTTTTGATGTAAAATACTGGTTATCCAAGTGGTATTCCCGGTCATGACATTCAGTTGATGCGTGATAAACACTGAAGGAACTTTTGGACTAAAAACCCCTAATCTATTGTCGGAAATAATACCTTCAATAGCATATTTTTTGACCCATTTTTTGACTAATCTTTTTTCTTCCCAAATGGCTTCCATCATTTTTGGGAGATTCTTCAGTAATTTCCATTTGAAATTTTTACCGTTCTTGGCGTATTCTATTTGGTATGAAGGCAGTTCTAATGTTTGAATATATGGAAACTCTTTTCGTAAAAGCGCCAATGCAATTCCATCGGAAGCAATTATTGGGATGAAATTATTTTCTTGTAATGCTTTGATGATAGGAATGCAACGTGTAGCATGTCCTAATCCCCAATTTAAGGGCGCGATTAAAATAGTCTTGTTGTTTGAATTCAAATTCATTTAGCGAGATTCATTTGTTATTTGAATTTGAAAGTTAGTCAATGAAGTGGTTTTTCGTATTGTCAAGATATTACCAAACTATTAATTTATTTTTACTGTAAATGTACTTTAGAAAACCTTAAATAAAAAGTTGCTGTTCGTTTTTGAGTAGTCTCTCTATTTTAAATTATAACTTTTATTTCCGTTTTTTTTTAGATGTAATTTGCTAATTATCAATGCTAAAAATAAGCTCTTAATTGTACATTTCCTGTATGAATGGTTTGGCTTAATTCGCTTTTTCGTCCTTGATAATTTAAGTTGATGTCCAAAAATTGGGTCAGATTTTTTTGCAAAAGCAATCGCCAGGTTAAATTTTGTCCGGTTTGCAATCCTTCGAGCATTTGAAATCCTACCGAAGAAAATTCATTCCCGCTGAATTTATTCTGATAAAAAGAAAACTCTCCGTTGAGTGTGATTTTCTTGTCACCGGCATATGAAAACGAGGTTCCTAATCGGTTTTGAAGAAGTGTTTCTGAATTTCCAATTTGATTTTCCTTGTTTTGTATTTCATAAAATAAATCCCAACTGGTATTTTTCGAAAAAAGATAACTGATTTTCGGTGCTAATTGGTAGCCGTTGATGGCATAATTTTTTTCTGGATAATTTTCAGAATTTAGTGTTGTTTGTATGGTTTTTGCAAAAAAGCCAAACAACCAACTTTTTTGGTATAAATGATTGTATTGCAATTGGTGGGAGCCATTTGTAGCTTCTTGTGAGCCAATTGACAACAAGTTTTTTGTACTGTTTTTCAAATAAGTGTATGTGACAGAATGGTTTTGTTTGCCTCGATTATAGAACAAACTGTTTCTGAAACTCGAATTCAGCCCCAACACATTTTCATTGGATGGAAGGAAAGGATTCAACTCGAAATTGTTGCCGTCACTTTTTGTTTTTCGGTCAATACTAAATGACGTTTGGTTGTAAAAATAAGAAAGTATTTTTTTGATTCCATTTTCATTTTGCCATTGATTTGGGTTCAGGGTAATCGATTGGGATAATTTGTTTTGGTGTGTTTTGATGTAAATTCTATTGGGCAAAAAGACTCTGATGTATTTTGCCTGATCAATAAAAGGAGCAACTTCAAATTCCTCTAATTCCTGAATTCCGTTACCGTTGTAGTCGTTCCAAGTGTATACACCTTGCCCTGCTGCAACTTCCAGATATGTAAATTCCTGTTGCGGAATGCTGCCGGAATTGGTTTCGTAGACGGTTGTGTTTTGGATTAATTGATTAAAAAAACGATCGTTGTAGAGGATTCTGGAATTCAATGAAGATTCTTTTTCTTTCGTGCCAGTAATAAAATTTAGCGTTCTGTAATTTACATAAACCGATAAATCACTTTTTTTAGTTTGAATTAACTTCGATTTTAAAATAAAAGTTTGTGATGCATTCACCCGCTGAATTATTCCGTTTTGTAAACTGTCATTGGTTCTTTTTAAATAACCCAATTCCACAAAAACTTTGGTGCTGTCACCTCTTCCCGTGAAAAAACCATATTCAGAAAATCGTTGGCTTAAAGCCGAAAATTGATTCGTAGCTTTCTCTTTTTCTTGATTATCTTCAATTCTCAAACTGCTTCCAATCCAGTTTTTATTGAAATGAAATCGCATTTGAGACTGATTTCGCAAGAATTTTGAAGTTGAAACCGTACCGTCACTCTTTAAAAAACTACCTTTATTCTGAAAACTCCAGTTTTTCAATTTTATAATTCCGTCAATGTTGTGCCTGCTTCCGGAAAAGTGATTTGTGAAATCTAATTTTTCAAACTGATACGCTACATTTCCTTTGTTTTGAGTGTTGTTTTTTGGGTTTAAATTGAAATTTAATCCGGAAACTAAAAAACTTTGATTGCCGGTAGCAGTCGTGCCTAAATTCCAATCTCTGTCGAATTCAATGCTGTAAAGTCGTTCCACTGAGGAAAAATTATCTTGTATAAATTGATAATTGGCGAAAGCATCAACATTCCATTTTTTTGAAAACAAACGTTGTTTTGCATTTATTTTTCCGGCTAATCCTTTGTTATTGCTGTCGTCAATTGACGAAAATAAATTTTTGTCATTGGAACTGACACCTATTTCAAAATCTACTGCTGTTTTTTCGGTGGGTTTGTATTTTCCCAAAAAGGTTGCGACCTGTACTTTTGTTGGTGCTACAAGTTGTACAACAGGTTCGTAATTTCCTTGCGGAATACCATTTATTGGCGCTGTGTATTGATATATTCGTCCAATTGCCGCTGTATTTGCTAAAATATAATTCCCTTTGTTTGTTCCCACTAAATTGTACCGAACATTGTATAAAACGTCTTCCGGTAAATTTGAATATTCAAAAATTTCAACTCCGTTTACTCCTGTTTTTTTATATAGGATTTTATTATCAGAGTACGAATCTTCATAAGCTGATGGCGCCACCATTAAATCTGGATTATCACCTGCATTGACCAGAATTTGAGCTTGATCTTCGGAAAGATTTTGTTGTAAAGGTTGGTTTTTCAAATCGCTTTCAGAATATACATATCCGCCAAAACTCCATTTCTCGTTTTCATGGGTTGCTCCTGCGTAAGTGACAAACCGGGTATAATTTCTATCCGAATATTGGTATTCTATTGTAATTCGCATTTCGGATGTAATCGTAAAAAGCGGTGTAAAAATAATTTCTCCGGCATTATAATCAATTGTATAATCATTGTTTTCGCCTCTTTTTAATAAATTTCCATTGACGTAAACCCGTTCAGAACCTGAAATAACAAGTACATATAATTCGCCGTTTTGTCCTTTTAATTTATAAGGTCCCTGATTGCCTTCTTGTCCCACAAAGTTGCTTTTGGCATATTGTCCTTTTACTAATGCTACGGATGTAAAAATATTGGTATGGTTATTTTCGGTTCCAAAGTCAAAATTGGTCGATAAGCCTTGTACTTTTTTATTGAAATTCAGGAATTGGGTTTTCCTGTTTTCAAGAAAAACATCACCCGCGCGGATGTTCCATTTGTCACTGAAAAGTTCCAAAAATACATTGTCAAACTGATCTAGTTTCTGAGAATAACCGCCGTCTTGCAACGGAATATTACTGTCTTGTAAAGAGGCGCGTAAACTGACTTTCTCCGAAATTTTCCCTGTGATTTGTAAATCCAGATTGGAGTTTAAAGTTGTGTTTTGATTGTTGCCTATGGTAACGCCGCGAGTGATACTTCCCGAAGTGTTTAATCCGTCAAAAGGAATGTTTTTTTTGGGTGAATCTTTTTGAATTTGGTATAAATTTTCAGTTGCGGCTTTATTACTGACCACTTGACTTGGGTCATAAATACGGTATTCTTTGGTTAAACTTTCTGGAAGTTTTAAATACTGTACCGTAACAGAATCAGACTCAATGAGTATATTTTTATGGAGTACTAATGTTCCTTTTTGAAAATTGATACTGTATTGAGAAGGGTCTAAAAGATTTCCTTTGGTGTCAAGCAATTCAAAAAAACTGGAATTGATGCTGTTGTTTTCAAGTGAAATAGTGTCTCGGGAAACAGGAATTTTTTTGGTTTGATACAGTGTATTCGTTTCCTGCGCCTGAAGCCCGGAAAAAGTACAGATTACAATCCAAAAAAGGAATTTTTTTAACATAAATACTATAACTCGAAAGTGTCAAAAGTAGTATTTATAATTGGGAAATTATCAGAAGGAGATTATTTGATTCCGGAACCGAATAATTCCATTTTTGTACTTTAAAAGCGTAAAAAAAGGAAGCCGAATAAATCAACTTCCTTTTTTAAATTAACAATTTTTCTACCCTATTCTTTATTCTTTAGTTACGACTTGCATCGTTTCGCGGCTTACTTGTTTTAATAAAACCACTTTATTATTTTCTACAGTCTGTGCTGCTTGGTCGTTGAAATGTCTGATGGTGTATAATGTCACATTTTCATCAAATTCTACTTTGAATTTTTTAGACAAAATAGCATTCAATTCATTGAAATTATCAAATTTGTCCTCTACACAAACCGAAAAACTAATCGCTGAATTCTGGATTAAATTAACTTTGATTTTGAATTGGTGAAACAAAGCAAAAATTTCACTGATGTTTTCTTCCATGATAAATGAAAAATCTATTGAAGAAAGTGAAATCAAAAGTTGGTTTCTTTTGACAATAAAACAAGGTAAATACGGTTCTAAATCAACCCCTTTTGAAACACTTGTTCCTTTTAACAACGGATTGATAAATGATTTTACATACAAAGGGATTTCCTTTTTTTGTAAAGGTTGTAAAGTTTTTGGGTGAATTACCGTTGCGCCGTAAAAAGCCAATTCAATTGCTTCACGATACGAAATTTGGTTCAATAAACTAGCATTTTCAAAATAGCGTGGATCCGCATTCATTACACCAGGTACATCTTTCCAGATGGTTACACTTTCGGCATTTAAGCAATAGGCAAAAATGGCAGCGGTGTAATCTGATCCTTCACGGCCTAAAGTGGTAGTGAAATTATTTTCATCAGAACCTAAGAATCCTTGAGTAATATTTAATATTTTGCGTTTTACGTTTTTGGCAATATTTTTCTGTGTCAATTCCCAGTCTACTTCAGCATCTCTATAATTAGCATTGGTTTTTATAAAGTTACGAACATCTAACCATTGTGTTTTGATTCCCATAAAGTTCATAAAATGACTTAAAATAGTAGTCGAAATCAATTCGCCATAACTTACGATTTGGTCGTAAACAAAATTGTAATTTGGTGATTTATTGTGTGCCAAAAAATATTCCAAATCCGAAAATTGACCGTTTACAGCGGCAAAAACTTCGTTTTTCTCGTCTTCAAACAAATCCAACAAAATCTGATTGTGGTATTTTTTTACTTCTTGTACCGATGAATTTAATTCTGCCGATTTATCAAAATAGTTCTTTATCACCACTTCAAGGGCATTTGTAGTTTTGCCCATGGCAGAAACCACTAATAATACATCTTCGTAACCTGCTTTTTGTAAAACGTCATATACGTTTTTAATTCCATCGGCATCTTTTACAGAAGCACCACCAAATTTGAATACTCTCATTTTAATTTAGATTTCAGATTTCAGATTTCAGATTTTTTGTCTGAAACAAAATCATATTTTAATTCCTTTAGTTTTTCAATTTATTTTCGACGAAATAGTTAATTGCTGCTTCGTCCATTTGAGCCACTCTCCATTCATCAAGAACTTTAGCGCCTGATTTTTCATAAAATGCAATTGCCGGTGTATTCCAGTCGAGTACATTCCATTCGATACGTCTCACGTTGTCTTTTTTGCCTTGTTTGATGATTTCGGAGTACAGTGCATAACCCACACCGGTTCCGCGCATTTTATCTTTGACTACTAAATCTTCCAGATGGATTGTTTTTCCTTTCCAGGTAGAATATCGGTAGTAATACAAAGCGATTCCAACAATTTCTGCTTCGACTTCGGCAACAAAAACATGAAATAAAGGATTAGACTCAAAACCATCTCTAATCAAATCGTCAACCGTAATCAAGACAGCATCCGGTTCTTTTTCAAACTCGGCTAATTCTTGAATAAGTCCTAAAACGGCTTTCATGTCTTGAGAAGTTCCTTTTCTAATATTCATGATTTTATTTTTAATGATTTTTTAGCGGACTAAATTACTATTTATAGCACTAAAATACCACTTAAAACAGCAAATATACAATACTGATAAACTAAATAAATAGTATTCAATTTGTTTTCACAAAAAACACGACATTTGTGACTTCAAAACAACTACAACGATTTCGTAATGGAACAACGCAACAAAACACTAGGTGAATTTATCATCGAAAATCAAAATGCCTTTCAATACTCGTCAGGCGAATTATCACGGATTATCAACTCAATTCGATTAGCTGCGAAAGTGGTTAACTACAAAGTGAATAAAGCCGGATTAGTAGACATTATTGGCGCAGCCGGAGAACAAAATATCCAAGGCGAAGACCAACAAAAATTAGATGTTTATGCTAATGAGATTTTTATTCAAACGTTAATTAATCGGGAAATTGTCTGCGGAATCGCTTCCGAAGAAAATGATGATTTTATTACCGTTCAAGGTTCAGATAATTGCCACAATAATAAATATGTGGTTTTAATGGATCCGCTCGACGGTTCTTCGAATATTGATGTGAATGTTTCGGTAGGAACTATTTTTTCGGTTTACCGAAGAATTACACCAATTGGAACACCGGTAACTCTTGAGGATTTTTTACAACCCGGAATTAATCAAGTGGCAGCCGGTTATGTAATTTATGGAACCTCGACAATGTTAGTCTATACCACAGGACATGGTGTAAATGGATTTACGTTGAACCCGGCAATTGGAACCTTTTATTTGTCTCATCCAAAAATGCAATTTCCTCAAGACGGAATTATTTACTCGATAAATGAAGGGAATTATGTTCATTTTCCTCAAGGTGTAAAAGATTATATCAAATATTGCCAGTTCGAAGAAGGGGACAGGCCATACACTTCGCGATATATAGGAAGTTTGGTTTCTGATTTTCATCGCAATATGATTAAAGGCGGAATTTATTTGTATCCAACCAGTTCTAAAGCGCCTAAAGGAAAGTTGAGATTGTTATACGAATGTAATCCAATGGCATTTATTGCAGAACAAGCCGGCGGAAAAGCTTCGGATGGTTTTAACAGAATAATGGAAATTGAACCAACGGAGTTACACGAACGCGTTCCGTTCTTTTGCGGAAGCTATAATATGGTGGAAAAAGCAGAAGATTTTATGCACAAAGCCAAACTGAGTAAGTATTAAAAAGCTTTGTTTTATATTTAAACCATTAAGAAAGTAACTGAATTAGGAGTAAATCGTAATAAAGGAACTTTCTTAATGGTTTTTTAGGTTACTTATTCATGTTTTTCATCTCATAAACAAAAGTGTCTGAGTCTACTTTTTTATCAATTAAAGTCAGCGCTTTATTGACAATGTAATTGACATTGCCAGGAGTAAATCCTAAAGCTAATCCAAATTTCACCAATAATCGTTCTTGTTTGTCGCCTAAATGATGGTCTATATGCACGATTCTCGCCAAATCATACAAACGCTCTAATCGCTCTACATACAAGTAAGGAGGGTTAATGGGGTATTTTAATGGGTTTTCTAAAATCTCTTCGTATTCCGAAGGACTGATTTCAAGATTTATGGCCAGTTTGTCTAAAAATGCTTTTTCTTCAGGAGTAGATTTTCCGTCGGCAAGCGCCACGCGAACTATGGCTGAGAAATGACCTTTATTTCTTTGTTTGAATTCGCTATCAAATAGTTCTGAAAATGACATAATAGTTGGTTTTTATATCATAAAGATAAGTATTTTTTGATTATTTATTTCAATTTCTTTTCTAATTTTTGCTGAATTAAATCGTTTTTTCCTCAAATGATTTGTAGAATCGAAATCAAGATTTTCAAAATTAATCGTAAGTTTACAACCCCATTATCAACTTAATAATTTACCGATGTCAGAATTTTGGATTTACTTTCAAATAGGATTAAAACACGTTTTAGATATTCATGCTTACGACCACGTTTTATTTTTAATAGCATTAGCGGTTCCGTTTTCGTTTAAGGATTGGAAAAGAATAGTTCTTTTGGTCAGCCTTTTTACAATTGGTCACACGATGGCATTGTTGCTTTCTGTTTATGGAATCATCGCTATAAAAGTTAATGTTGTAGAGTTGCTGATTCCCATAACGATATTGATAACGGCATTGTTCAATCTTTTTACTGCCGGAAAATCAAGTAAAAAGGAAAGTATAAATCTGGTTTTTTTTATTACTCTTTTCTTCGGAATCATTCACGGATTGGGGTTTTCGAATTATTTTAAAACGATTCTTGGCGGAAGTGCAAATTCAAAATTAATACCTTTGGGAGAATTTGCATTAGGAATTGAGGCTGCCCAAATTGTGGTGGTTTTTGTGGTTTTGGTATTATCTTATATTGTTCAAACTGTTTTTCGATTTTCAAAACGGGATTGGACTTTGGTATTATCGTCCTTTATAATAGGGGTGGTTTTGCCAATGATTGTAGAAAGTGAAATTTGGAACAGATAAAAAAATGAGCGAAAAAAAATTAAATAAATACGATAAAGCCTATCTTAGAATTGCAAAAGAATGGAGTCTTTTGTCGTATTGTAAACGCAAACAAGTAGGTGCAATTATTGTTAGAGACCGCATGATTATTTCTGACGGATATAACGGAACGCCATCAGGTTTTGAGAATTGCTGCGAAGATGAAGAAGGATTAACACGTTGGGATGTTTTACATGCTGAGGCAAATGCTATTCTAAAAGTAGCCCGATCTACACAGTCCTGTGAAGGAGCGACTTTATACATTACGCTTTCGCCATGCAAAGAATGCAGTAAATTAATTCATCAATCCGGTATAAAAAGAGTTGTGTATCATAACGGATACCGCGATGATTCTGGAATTCAGTTTTTGATTAAAGCAGGAGTAGAGGTGCAACACATTCCGGTTTTAGAAGAATAAAAGGTATTTTCATATGAAATTTAACCCAAAATATCTGCCCATCGTAATTGGAACAACACTTGCTGTTGGAATTCTTCTTGGTGGAATGTTAAATTTCCCTGATGAGAACCATTTTTTAACCAAAAACAATTCGAAGAGCAAGCTCAATAAACTCATTGATTTTATCGATAAAGAATATGTAGACGATGTCAATACGGATTCAATCGTTAATCTTACCGTAGACAATATTCTGGCGCAACTCGATCCACATTCCGTTTATGTTCCGCCAAGTGAGCAGGCTGCCGTTGCAGAGAATATGAAAGGAAATTTTGTGGGAATCGGTGTGAACTTTTATATGTACAATGATTCGGTAGCGGTAATAAAACCGGTTGAAAATGGTCCTTCGGAAAAAGCAGGAATCAAAGCCGGAGACCGAATTTTGTATGCGAATAAAACAAAATTATTTGGACGAAAATTACCCAATGACAGTTTGTTTTCTAAATTGAAAGGAACAGTAGGTTCAGAAATTGAAGTTATGGTTTACAGAAAATCAGAGCGACGAAAACTGAAAGTAAAAATAACAAGAGATATTATTCCGCTGAAAAGCGTAGATGTTGCTTTGCTTTTGAATGCAACTACGGGTTATATAAAAATAAATCGTTTTGCAGAAACTACTTTCGATGAATTTAAAGCCGGCCTGATCAAGTTGAAACAAGAAGGTGCTAAAACGCTTGTAATCGATGTTCGGGATAATGGTGGCGGATACATGGAAGAAGCGATTGCTATTGCAGATGAATTATTGAAAGAGAAAGAACTTATTGTTTTTACCAAAAATAAAAAGGGAACTATTGATAAAACGTATGCTACCGCAAAAGGCATTTTCGAAAGTGGAAATGTATTTCTGTTAATCAATGAAAACAGCGCATCAGCAAGCGAAATTCTCGCTGGAGCCATACAAGATAATGACAGAGGAATTATTGTAGGGAGACGTTCTTTTGGGAAAGGTTTGGTGCAACGCGAAATGGATTTTGAAGATGGTTCTGCAGTGCGCTTAACGATTGCCAGATATTATACTCCCGTTGGACGTTCGATACAAAAACCGTATTCGAAAGGAAATGAAAACTATTTTAAAGAATCAGATTCTCGTTTTGTAAATGGGGAGTTGTATGAGAAAGATAGTATAAAAGTGGCCGATACGTTGAAGTTTAAAACCAAGAAAGGTAAAATTGTATATGGCGGTGGCGGAATTGTTCCGGATGTTTTTGTTCCTCTTGAGATAGAGCACGGAAATGAAAATACGGCTTACTTATTACAATCGGGTGTTGTGGGACATTTTGTATTTGAACAATTAGATAAAAATCGTAGTGCTTTCAAAGGATTGACTTTTAATCAGTTTGCAACTAAAATTAATGCTACAGATGCGTACTTTAATTTGTTTCAAAAGTATCTTTTCGAAAACGGATTGGATATAAAATTCACTAAAACTAAGCCTTTAGTGAAGCGTTATCTCGCAGCAGAATTTGCCCGCCAATTGTATGGAGAAAAATATTATTATGAAATTACATTGAAAGAAGATGCGATGATAAAAGCAGTTTTGGGCAAAAAGTCAAATGCTAAACCGTAATCTATCGAATGCTGTCATGAGCGTGAGTTTGAACGCCATCGTTCCACAAAGTTAGAATGTCTGTGGCAACTGCAGCGCCACTTCCTGCAGCAATGGCCAGTTGGCTTCTCCAGCCGGCTAAAGTTCCAATTGCATAAATGCCTTCGGTAACTTTATGATCTGTATTTTGCAACTGAATGCGTTGTTTTTCTGGAAGCGCTTTTTGATGTGGAGTTACAAATTGCATTAACCCTTCTATAGCAAAAGTATTTGCAGAACCAATTCCTACTACAATAGTTTTTGTTTTGTAGCTGTTTTTATTAGTAAAAACTTCAAATTCAGGAAAGTTACCTTCAATCCTGATTACTTTTTCATCGGGAATTTGCGTGATGTGAGGATAAGTATTGGATAGGTTTTGAATGCTTTCAGTCAACAGTTCCGAGCCTAATTTTCCTGGAGGAATTCCGTAGGCATTATTGAAAAGTGCTTCTTGAAGCGCAGACGTTTTTTGGTGGGTGAAAATTCCGATTTTTTTATCAGAAGCAAAGGATTTGTTTTTTGCAGATCCAAGAACAAGAGCACAAGATATTCCTGAAACACCTCCGCCAATTATTAGAACATCAAACATTCTTAAAGTTTATCATTCATTTTTTCTTCTATTTTTTTAGACATTCTAAAAATTAAAAGAATTAAAACGGCACAAAATGAAGCGGCAATTCCAATAAAAGCAACGGCGCTGTCTCCCTGAAACGGATGCTGGAAATCAAGCAAAGTGATATTGAATACAATTAACGCTAATGCTAAAAAAACCAAAACGGTAGTGAAAATTTTCATAAGATGAATTTTTGTTTTTTATTATAAAATAGGAATATCAGGAAAATCAAGGAATCAAAACAGATTTCATGGTAATCAAGACTAATTTATAAAGAACATCGGGGTAAATTTATGAAAATTTATTTTAGACAAACAAACCTTTAACATTCGCAGCGAATAATTTAACAGCTATAGCAAGAAGTACCACGCCAAATGCCTTGCGAATTACGCCAAGTCCATTTTTTCCTAACATTTTTTCAAGTTTTGATGAAGATTTTAAAACAATATAAACCAAAATAATATTCAGGATTATGGCAATCACGATATTGATGGTGTGAAATTGAGATCGTAACGATAGCAAAGTGGTCATTGTTCCCGCTCCTGCAATTAACGGAAAGGCAAGAGGAACAATTGAGGCAGAATTTGCTTCCTCATCTCTGTAAATGCGAATTCCCAAAATCATTTCGAGAGCTAAAAAGAATAATACAAATGAACCTGCAACTGCAAATGAATGCACGTCGATACCAATTAAACTTAAAAATTCCTCTCCGATAAATAGGAAAACAATCATAATAATTCCAGCTACAAGAGAAGCTTTCTCTGATTCGATATGACCATGTTTAGCTCTTAAATCAACAATAATCGGGATGGTTCCTACAATATCAATTACAGCAAAGAGGACCATTCCTACGGTGATTATTTCTCTAAAGTCTATTTCTAACATGTCTTTTTTATTTGGTGTAAAAGTATAGAATTTACTTTGGTTAATAGTTAAGTTGATTTTAATTTCCTCGTTTTTGTTTTGTAATTTATGATTTGGCGGTATGATTTTTTGAAATTCTTTGGATATATTTGCAAAATGTTTCAACTAGGAAAAACCATCGTTTCAGAAGACATACTCAGCAAAGAGTTTGTGTGTAATTTATCAGCTTGTAAAGGGGCTTGTTGTGTAGACGGCGATGCCGGAGCGCCATTAAGTTTGGAGGAAACTCAAATCCTTGAAGCTATTTATCCAAAAGTAAAGCCGTTTCTTCGCAAACAAGGAATTGCTGCTATTGAAGCACAAGGAACTTGGGTAAAAGGAACCGATGGGGATTTAGAAACGCCACTTATTGATGATAAAGATTGTGCTTACGTAATTTTTGATGGAAAAACTGCGCTTTGCGGTATTGAACAAGCCTACAATCAGGGAATAATAGACTGGAAAAAACCTGTTTCTTGTCATTTATATCCAATTCGTGTAAAAGATTTTACGGAGTTTGCTGCTGTCAATTATGATAAATGGGACATTTGTGATGATGCTTGTTCCCTGGGAAAAGAACTAGAAGTACCAGTGTACAAATTTGTCAAAGAAGCCTTAGTCAGAAAATTTGGGGAAGATTGGTATGCAGAACTTGAAAAAGTGGCTCAAGACATGAAACGTCAGTAATAAAAAAAACAAATTTAAAACCAAGAAAACTTAGTGGCTTTATATCCTTTTAAATTAAAAAAAAAGAGGAAAAGTCGAGTGTGAAATCTTTTCAAAAAAAATTAAAATTTTTCTTGTTTCCACTTTCAAAAATCCTATATTTTACGGTACTTTTTTTATTTTTTAAATTTTTAAAATACTGTTTTTCAGTAGTTTGAAAAAATCATTAAAAATATTCCAATTTTTTCCATTTGTTAAAAACTAGAGCTTATTGTGAATAAGTTTGGCTTTTATTAACCGCAATATTTCACAATCTTTGTAATTCTCAAAACGGATAAAATTCCGTTACAATCTCAAAAAAATAAACAATCATAATGATGCAAGTTGAACCAATTTTACAAGAAAATAAAAATCGTTTCGTAATTTTTCCTATTAAGCACCATGATATCTGGGAATGGTACAAAAAAATGGAAGCCAGTATTTGGACTGCAGAAGAAATTGATTTGTCTCAGGATTTAAACGATTGGAATAATAAACTTAGCGATGATGAAAGGTATTTCATTAAACATATTCTTGCTTTTTTTGCTGCTTCTGATGGAATTGTAAATGAAAATCTTGCTGAAAATTTCGTAAACGAAGTGCAATATGCTGAAGCAAAATTCTTTTATGGTTTTCAAATCATGATGGAAAACATACACAGCGAAACGTATTCTCTTTTGATTGATACTTATGTAAAAGACGAGGCCGAGAAAAATGAATTGTTTACTGCAATAGATGTTTTTCCTGCTATTAAGAAAAAAGCAGAATGGGCATTAAAATGGATTGAGTCGGATTCTTTTGCCGAACGATTGATTGCTTTTGCAGCGGTTGAAGGGATTTTCTTCTCCGGGAGTTTCTGTTCTATTTTTTGGTTGAAAAAACGTGGATTAATGCCAGGATTAACTTTTTCTAACGAATTGATTTCTCGTGACGAAGGAGTTCATTGTGATTTTGCAGTGCATTTACACAACCACCACTTGATCAATAAAGTTCCAAAAGCCAGAATCAAAGAGATTATTGTTAATGCTTTAGATATTGAAAGAGAATTTATTACAGAATCTATACCGGTAAGTTTGATTGGTATGAATGCGGTTTTAATGACGCAATATTTAGAGTTTGTAACTGATAGATTGTTGGTGGAATTAGGTTGTGAAAGAGTTTACAATACTTCAAATCCTTTTGATTTTATGGATATGATTTCGCTTCAAGGTAAAACTAATTTCTTTGAGAAAAAAGTTGGTGAATATCAAAAATCAGGTGTGATGAATACTGATGTTGATGCTCAGAAAATATCCTTTGATGCTGAATTTTAAAAATTAATTTTCTTGGACCATTCGTTTTTAAATGGTCTTGATTATACTGAATTTCTGAATGCTGCTGTGGTCATAGCCCAGATAGTAATGGAAATCCTTTTTATTTTTTTTCTTTAAAAAATAAAAAGATTGCAATGGATAGCTGGAAAAAGCTCCAAAAAAATGCTGAAATAAGTTTGGCATAAATTACAAATAACGAAAAACAGCGAAGGGATTTTCTGTTTTAAAAACAAACAAAAGTATGTACGTAGTAAAAAGAGATGGCCATAAAGAGCCTGTAATGTTCGACAAAATCACAGATAGAATTAAAAAACTATGTTATGGTTTGAATGATTTGGTTGATGCTGTAAAAGTAGCAATGCGAGTAATTGAAGGACTGTATGATGGAGTTTCTACGTCAGAATTAGATAATTTAGCAGCTGAAACTGCGGCATCGATGACTATTGCGCATCCGGATTATGCTCAGTTAGCGGCCCGTATAGCCATTTCAAATTTACATTCTAATACTAAAAAATCATTCTCGGAAACGATGAATGATATGTTTAATTATGTGAATCCAAGAAACGGACAATATGCGCCCTTGTTATCGGATGAAGTGCATGAAGTGATTATGAAAAATGCCGAATTTTTGGATTCGCATGTAATATATAACAGAGATTTTAACTACGATTATTTTGGTTTTAAAACCTTAGAAAGATCGTATTTGCTAAAAATAAATGGTAAAATCGTAGAGCGCCCGCAACACATGTTGATGCGCGTTGCGGTTGGGATTCACTTAGATGATTTGGCATCAGTAATAGAAACGTATGACTTAATGTCGAAAAAATTCTTTACGCATGCAACACCAACATTATTTAATGCAGGGACACCAAAAGCGCAAATGTCTTCTTGTTTCCTTTTGGCTATGCAGGATGACAGCATTGATGGGATTTATGACACGTTGAAACAAACGGCAAAAATATCACAATCGGCAGGTGGAATTGGACTTTCTATTCACAATGTTCGTGCTACGGGTTCTTACATTCGCGGTACTAACGGAACCTCAAACGGAATTGTTCCAATGTTACGTGTTTTTAATGATACAGCGCGTTATGTAGATCAAGGTGGTGGAAAACGTAAAGGTAGTTTTGCTATATATATTGAGACTTGGCATGCAGATATCTTTGAATTTCTAGACTTGAAAAAGAATACCGGAAAAGAAGAAATGCGTGCAAGAGATTTATTCTTTGCCATGTGGACTTCGGATTTGTTTATGAAACGTGTGCAGGAAGACAGTTATTGGACGTTAATGTGTCCTAATGAATGTCCAGGATTGTATGACGTGTATGGCGAAGAATTTGAAGCGATGTACATTGATTACGAAAAACGCGGAAAAGGTAGAAAAACCATCAAAGCGCATGAATTATGGGAGAAAATTTTGGAATCGCAAATCGAAACCGGAACGCCATACATGTTGTATAAAGACGCTGCTAACAGAAAATCAAACCAAAAAAATCTAGGTACCATTCGTTCTTCGAATTTGTGTACAGAGATTATGGAATACACTTCAAAAGATGAAATTGCAGTTTGTAATCTAGCTTCACTTTCGTTGCCGATGTTTGTGGAAAACAAAAAATTCAATCATGATTTGTTGTTTACGGTTACTAAACGCGTAACAAAAAATTTGAATAAAGTTATTGACAGAAATTATTATCCGGTAAAAGAAGCTGAAAACTCTAATATGCGTCACAGGCCAGTTGGTCTTGGAGTACAAGGATTAGCCGATGCTTTTATCATGTTGCGTTTGCCATTTACGAGTGACGAAGCTAAGAAATTGAATCAAGAAATTTTTGAAACCTTGTATTTTGCAGCCGTTACCGCTTCAATGGAAATGGCCAAAGAAGAAGGACCATATTCTACTTTTGAAGGTTCACCAATTTCACAAGGAGAATTTCAGTTCAATTTGTGGGGAATGAAAGATGAAGAATTATCTGGTCGTTGGGACTGGGCTTCTTTACGAAAAGAAGTGATGGAACACGGTGTTAGAAACTCTTTGTTAGTAGCGCCAATGCCAACGGCTTCTACTTCTCAAATTTTGGGTAACAACGAAGCTTTTGAACCATATACTTCTAACATATACACTAGAAGAGTACTTTCGGGTGAGTTTATTGTGGTTAATAAACATTTACTTCATGATTTAGTGGAGCGTGGATTGTGGAATGAAACGTTGAAACAAGAATTAATGCGAAATAATGGTTCTGTTCAAGACCTTAATATTCCGCAAGACTTGAAAGAATTGTACAAAACCGTTTGGGAAATGTCTATGAAAGATATCATCGATATGTCACGTCAACGTGGTTATTTTGTAGATCAATCTCAATCATTGAATTTATTTATGCAAAATGCCAATTATTCTAAATTGACATCGATGCATTTCTACGCTTGGCAATCCGGATTAAAAACTGGAATGTATTATTTAAGAACAAAATCAGCAGTAGATGCAATTAAATTTACATTGAACAATGATAAAAAAGCAGAGCCAATCGAAATTAAAGAGCAGCCAATTGCTATTCCGGTAGTAGCGGAACAAGTAGAAATGACTGCCGATGAATACAGAGCGATGATTGAATTGGCTAAAAACGCCGGTCCAGATGAATGCGAAATGTGTGGTTCATAAAGATTTAGATTAACGATTTATATGAAACAGCTATCATTTTGGTAGCTGTTTTTTTTAGTACTATTTATTTCATCAGTTCGTTTTGCTTGTGTTCAGATTTTCGTTACAAATAAAGTTTACGGAACTTCAATTAAATAAAAGTTAAGTGTATCGGGGCTGAATTATATTTATCTTTATATGAAAATATAACTTTTGTATGAGAAGCGAATTCAAAATTATAAAGTGTTTTATTTAAAAAAAGATTAACCAAAAGTGCAGTTGTAAGGGTTTTATGTATTACGTATCTAAGACATTATTTTTTCCTCCGGTCTCCGAAGCTAATGCTGACGGAATTCTTGCTATTGGAGGTGACTTATCTCCAGAACGGCTTATGTTAGCTTATAAAAGCGGTGTTTTTCCTTGGTTTGAAGAAGGAGAACCGATACTTTGGTGGTCACCCAATCCCAGAATGGTTTTGTTTCTTGACGAACTAATTGTTTCAAAAAGTATGCGAAAGATTCTGAATAGAAATGTCTTTAAAGTAACTTTCAATCAAAATTTTAGGGATGTAATTTCAAATTGCCAAAATATAAAACGAGAGGGACAAAATGGAACCTGGATTACCAATGATATGATTGAAGCTTATTGTAGACTTCATGAATTAGGTGTAGCCAAATCAGTTGAGGTTTGGCAGGATGAGCTTTTGGTTGGTGGTTTATACGGAATAGACTTGGGAAATATCTTTTGTGGTGAAAGTATGTTTTCTAAGGTTTCAAATGCTTCAAAAGTAGCGTTTATCGCTCTGGTCAATCAGTTGAAAGAAGCAAATTATAAACTATTGGACTGCCAGGTTTATAATCCGCATCTCGAGAGTTTGGGATGCAGGGAAATTGAAAGGGAAGCATTTATATCGATTTTAAAGAGTTGAATCTTCCGTTCTCTTCCAGCAATCGGCAAAATGGTCGTTTACCATTCCTGTTGCCTGCATATGGGCATAAACAACTGTTGAGCCTACAAATTTGAACCCTCGTTTCTTCAAATCTTTACTTATTGTGTCAGAAAGTGGAGTAGTGGCTTTAGCATCTGAAAAATTTTTCAGGTTGTTTACAATTGGTTTTCCGTCGACAAATTTCCATATATAGTTTGAAAAAGTGCCAAATTCTTCCTGAACTTTCATGAAAGCGATTGCATTTGAAACGGCTGCTCTGACCTTTAATCGATTACGAATAATGCCTGCGTCAAGAAGTAATTCTTGTATTTTATCTTCGGAATAGGCTGCTATTTTTTTATAGTCAAAAGCATCAAAAGCGAGTCTGAAGTTTTCTCTTTTGTTCAAAATGGTTATCCAACTTAATCCTGCTTGAAAAGTTTCTAAAATTAAAAACTCAAATAAAGTTTCGTCGTCATAAACCGGAACTCCCCATTCTTCGTCATGATATTTTTTGTATAAATCACTTGAATTACACCAGCTGCATCTTTTTTTATCGTCCATAATTTATTGGTTATCTTCTGCTAAATATTTTTTTATTAAATAGTGTCCTAAATAAATTAGAGGCGTTAATACAACAGCGACACATAATTTGAATGTGTAGCCCGTCAAGGCAGAGCTTATAAATGTGTCAAAGTTGATTTTTCCGGGCAACCAAAAAGCAATTCCTAGTACAATAAAAGAGTCAAATAATTGTGAAATAATGGTAGAGCCAGTAGTTCTTAACCATATTTTTTGATTTCCCGTTTTCTTTTTAAAGAACCAAAAAACGGTTACGTCAATTAATTGCGAAACTAAAAAGGCAATAATGCTTCCAACAATAATCCACATACTTTGTCCAAAAACAGCTTGAAACTGTTTGTCATTCACTGGACTGATTCCTTTTGCTGCCGGAATTGTAATGGCCAAAAGTAAAATGATAAAAGCATAAGCAATTAGACAAGCAGTGATTATAGAAAGTTTTTTGACTCCTTTTTCTCCAAAATATTCATTGATTAAATCGGTTGTCAAAAAAACGATTGGCCAAGGCAAAATACCAATACTCATTACAAAAGGACCTATTTGTATCAGTTTGCCGCCAATTAATTCAGCAACAACCGCATTGGTAATAAAAATCCCAGCCAGAATTACGAATACAAGCTCTTTTTTGGTTTTAAACATAGAAAAAATATTAGTTTTTCAAATTTAGTATTTTAATTTGAAATTTATGTTTTTACTGTACTAACAGGAGTTTTTTTAAAAGAAAAATCCCATTCGAGATACGAATGGGATTTAATATTTTGGTTTAGAAAATTTCTAAAATAAATTTAGAATCTGAAACGAGTTCAGAATAAATTATCCTAAAGCAGCTCTTTTGAAACCAGTAACGATAAGATCTTTGTCTAAAGATTTAGCATAAGCAGCAACGCTTAATTTATTGTCTTTGATATAATCTTGGTTAACTAATGTGTTATCTTTAAAGAAACGAGCTAGTTTACCTTTAGCGATATTATCTAACATTGCCTCTGGTTTTCCTTCTTGACGTAGGATGTCTTTAGCAATTTCGATTTCTTTAGCGATAGTGTCAGCATCAACTCCTGTTTCGTCTAATGCGATTGGAGCCATTGCAGCAGCTTGCATAGCGATGTTTCTAGCAACTTCGTCAGTACCTTCTAATTTTGCAGATAATGCAACCAAGGTAGCGATTTTGTTTCCAGAGTGGATGTAAGATCCGATAAAAGCACCTTCTAATTTTTCGAAAGTTCTGATTTCTAATTTTTCACCGATAACTCCAGTTTGCTCGATTAATTTATCAGCAACAGTGATTCCGTTGTAATCAGCAGCTAAAAATTCTTCTTTAGTATTGAAGTTCAATGCTAAATTAGCCATTTCGGTAGCCATTTTTACAAAGTTCTCATTCATTCCCACGAAGTCAGTCTCACAGTTTAAAGTGATTACAACTCCAGCAGTTTTGTCAGCGTTTACAACAGCAATAGCAGCGCCTTCAGTAGATTCTCTATCTGAACGGTTAGCAGCTACTTTTTGTCCTTTTTTACGTAAGTTTTCGATAGCTAAATCAAAATCTCCTTCTGCTTCAACCAAGGCTTTCTTGCAGTCCATCATTCCTGCACCAGTGATTGTTCTTAATTTATTTACGTCTGCAGCAGTAATTGTTGCCATATTGTATATTTTTTATGTGTTAAAAGTAAAAATTCCAACTTTCAAATTCCGAATTCCAATTTTATTAAATTATCAACTTTAGGTTTCTAATTTTTTTATGGAGAGGAATTTAAAACTTGGAATTTAAATGTTTATTTATTCTTCAGTTGCAGCAGGAGCTTCAGCTTCAACAGCTGGAGTTGCTTCAACAGCTTCGGCAGCAGCAGGAGCAGCTACTTCAGCAGTTGCTTCACCTTCTTTGTCAGATCCTCTATCAGAAAGACCTTCAACGATGGCAGCAGTAACTAAAGTTAAAATTTTATCAATTGATTTAGAAGCATCATCATTTGCAGGAATTACGTATTCTACTTCACGAGGATCAGAATTTGTATCAACCATTGCAAAAACTGGAATGTTTAATTTTTGAGCTTCTTTTATTGCGATGTGTTCGGCTTTGATATCTACTACGAACAATGCAGCTGGTAGTCTTGACATGTCAGCGATTGAACCTAAGTTTTTCTCTAATTTAGCACGAAGACGATCTACTTGAAGACGTTCTTTTTTTGACAAAGTCATGAAAGTTCCGTCTTTCTTCATTTTATCAATAGTTTCAATTTTTTTAACAGCTTTACGGATAGTTACGAAGTTATTAAGCATTCCACCAGGCAATCT
>ERZ1034361.592-NODE-592-length-22555-cov-3.735208_pt1 | contig 22555 bp, 40 predicted proteins | sample MGYA00520617_ERZ1034361 | MGnify/ENA primary metagenome ERZ1034361 (study PRJEB33736, sample SAMEA104284507) | Azolla filiculoides | biome: Urban; feature: Water surface; material: Ditch water | place: Netherlands | collected 2015-10-28 | depth 0-0.1 m ...
CAGCGTAGCCATTTTTAGGATTCCATAAATAACAACGAACCCAACTACCCTCTTTTAAGCACCAATTATTATGTTCTGATAAATAAACATTATCCCAATTTAATAAATAAGCATTGCCACTTTTTTCTCTAACCTCTTTAGCATTTTTAAAATACTCTTTTACTTCTTCTAAACTTGGTGTTTTCATAATTTTATAGTTTTTCAAATTCGATTACTTCGATGTTGTTAATTTTATCATTTTCAAGTAGTTCAAATAGTTTATTGTCACTTACTTTTTTTGTTTCAATACGTCTAAATGCTTCGCTCATTTGCTCATCATTTGCTATATTCCCACCGAGTGAAGAAAACCAACTTTGGAACGCTTCACATTCTTTTTGCCATTCGTTTATTTGATGTTGCATAGTTATTAGTATTCTGAACCATCATTATAGAATAGGTCAATTTCTTTATTAAGTTCAATTATTTCGCAATAAGTCCAATATTTTTTATTTAATTCTGTATTCATTTCACAAAATCCTTGCGCTTGTTCTTCTGTATCGAAAGTTCTTAATTCAACTTTATCAGTACTTCCAATTGATTTTCCTTTTTGTATTATTACGTGTATCATAATTTTATATTTGAATTAATCATTATTAAAGTTAATAAAAGCACTACTTCAATGCAAAGTAATACTATTGCAGTGTTTATTATTAGGTTTATGTTTTTCATAATCTCTTATTTGTTAAAATTTCAATAATTGTTTGTTTTAAAATCGGACTTACTAAACTAATTCGGTTAATAGTCGGTTTGTTTATAAACTCTAAAATTTCGGTGTCGGTTATCATTTCAATAAGTTTTTAAAGTCATTTTCTAAAATATGAATATCTCTAATATATTTACCACAACTCGGGCAATTATTAATTCTATAATATGTACCTTTTATATAAGGCATTACATACATTTTTGGCTCTTCAATTTTGAACCAACCAAATTCTTTTACTATATTTTCAAAAGAACTGCAACAAGGTTTTGTATAATATTCCATCATTTCAATATGTTTAAATTTTTTCTAATACTAATGTTCCTAATTTTTCAATAACCCACTCTTGCAAATGATTAAATATTGTGTTTCCATCGATACAAACATCGATTGTAGTCCAACCACCTTTATATCCTACTTCGTCGTCGCTTTCTTCATACTCGCCAGTAACTTCGTAATTGATACCCTCGTAATAAATGTTAAATGTTTCCATATTATCTACTTTTTAAATTATCTATAACTTCTTTTTCAAATTCTGAAATACAATTTTCTAATAACCATGAAGCATCAATTCCGTTTAGTGTAATATTTGTGATTTCAAATTCTTCACCACATCCATGATATTCTAAAGTTTGTCTTTCTTCTGGTTGGTAGTAGAAATTATATTCAAACTCGAACCCTCTAAAATTAATTGTTTCTTTCATAAATTTTATTTATTTCTATTTGTACTTTATTAAAATATAATTCAAATTCTTCTTTTGTTGATTCAACTGCATCTATTCTTAAAGGTAGAGATGCGTGTTTAATTCCTATTTCGTAATTGTCTACCATATCTGCAACACAAATGCAATAGGTTTCTGAATAAACTTTAAAATAGTGTACTGGTGTTTTGTAAAATTTTGGTGTCATAATTACTGATTTATTTTAGTTAGTAGTTGTTCGATTTCCGATTTCAATCTGTCAATATCAAATGCTTTTAATTTAAACGCTCCATTTTCTATTTGATAAATATTTTTCAACATCGCTTTCATTTCTTCGTGTTCTTGCAATAGTTTATCAAAATCATCTTTAGGAACAAAATTATCTTTAATAAAATCTTTAACAGTGTTATATCTTTTAATAACATTTTCTTGATTTCCTTGATATGCTATTCTATAATTTTGCATTAAATCAAAAAAATCAACTTCTTCTAAAATTGTGTAATCGTTTTTAATATTTCCCATCTTACTTACTTTTTTAAACTCTCATCAGCGCATTTTTGTAACGCTTCTTTTTGGAGTTGGTTAATTAAATTGTTTACTTGTTCTTTCATTGTATCGTGATAGTCTTTTGGAACTACCCTATCAATTCTTAATTTTGTTGTTTCCATATTTGGGAACTTTTTTGTCGCTCCACAAGTTTTTTTATTTTCCATATTAATTTTAATTTATTTTTACATTTGTATAAACTACATGAGTGCCTTTTAAAACAGATTTTTTATATATTTTACCTTTATCAGTTAAAGGATTTAAAGAAACTTCAATTTGATCAAAACTTTCTTTGTTTTCTATTTTTAAAAAATCACCTCTTTCGATCAATTTAGTAATAGCTTCTTTTGAGTTTTCAAGAAAACTAAAAGACATACATTCAGTAGTATAAACTAATTCCCCATTAAATCCAGCCCAAGCGATAAAATTTGTTGTAAATGTTTTCATAATTTCTATTGTTTTAGTTATTTTGATATAGCAAAGATATAAACTTATTTTTAATACACAACAATTAATCGTATTTAATTACTATTTATATCAATTCTAAATAAAAAAAACACTCCGATTGAAGTGTTTTAGTTGTTGTGTTGTGGGTTAGGTTAGTGTCTAAACATAATAGTATTAGTTTTATTATTATTTAATTGTTTTTTATTTTCTATTATGTAAAATCCAATTATTACTGATGCGTAAACAATAATAAATACTATTATTATAGCTATAAATGTTTTTTTTGTTTCGTCTAATTCCATAATCTACATAAATAAAGTTTTTCTATTTTTCCAACCGATATAAATCATTAATCTTGTGTCCATTCTATTTTTACTTTTTCTTTTTCTTTATAATCACAAAATTGTTTTAGTTCTTCATTTGGATTATCAAAAATTAATTGTAAGGTTTTTAAAACTATCTTAACATCTTCAATAGTTTCAATTTTATCTACATTCAAAAAATAAGCGTGTGTAAAGTACATAATATTTAATTTTAAGTTAATTTTTCACTTTCTTTATTAATATATCTTCTTGACCAAATTACAAACCAAATCAAAGCAATAATGCAAATAATTAGTATTATCCAATTCCAAAAGTTATTTGCTTTTTTTTCAGTATGTTTAACCTCAACTGACTTTTTAGCTTTTACATTTGTTTTAACCGCTTTTTGTTCTGTTTTAGCTTGTTTTTCTACTTTGTCAACTACTATATTATTTTTAGTTTTTTTATGCTTTAAAACAACGTTTTTGTATTTACTACCATTTACTATAATTTCTTTTGTATTATCAACTGGAACTATTGTAATTTCATCTGTATCTGTGCAATCAATTACTTTAGTATTTGTATCTGTAATGGTTTCGGTTTTACTATTATCAGTAGTTTCAGTTTTTACCTTTTCGGTAGTTTCTGATTTTTGAGTTTTACGAGCGCCACAACTAAATAGTAAAATAGTTGATAGTAGTATTAGTTTAGTTTTCATAGTTATTGTTTTTTATGTTTATTTATGCGTAGTATTTTTTTAATTTTTTAAATTCTGTTACTAATTCAGTATATCCAAGTTCTTCTAATAAATCGCAAAGTATATCATCTGCTTCTGAGTGATTTATTTCAATATCTCCACTTAAACACTTTTCTTTAAACACGTTTAGATATTTTCCCTCAATACTTTTTTTGTGGTTATGATGTTCATTTATAAGACCAGCACATTGTCTAAAGGTAATTGTTGGTAAGATATAACTACTTCCTTTTTCAATTCCGTGTTTTTTCAATAACCAATCATAAGTACTTTCTTTTGGTTGTTCTTTTGGTAGTTTAGAGTTAATCACATCAATAATTAAATTAATTGTAGTTGTAACTATTGGATTAGTTGATAATCTTGCAGTATCGTCTAATTCATTTATCAACTCTTGCATCGGTGTTAGTTGGTTACTCATAATATTCCGTTTAAAAATTCAACAATTTGTTTACTCGCTTCTTCTTTTAACATAATACTTTATTTATAAATTCATCTACTTTTTTATAAACATCTTCTTTAGTTGTATTGCCTTTTAATCTAATAGAAAAATTAATTGACTTATTATCTTTATTTGTAATAATAACGCTTATTTTAAGAGTTTTATCTTTTTTCCTACCTAAACCTATTCCGCTTAAATCTTTTGTAGAAATTAAAGATTTATTTAAACCATTTTCTAAAACATTATAATAGTCTTGGTAATATCTTTCACGTTCATTTAATAATTCTACTAAACATTCCTCAATAACTTCAAACTTATGATTTTCTTTACCATATTTTAAAAATGAATCATTTAGTTTACCATTTTTTCTTTTTGAATATCCGTGACAATTAAATCGTCTTTGTATATCTATACTTTGACCGATATAAACCTCTCCTTTTGGATTAGTAATTTTATAAATTCCTATCATAATCTTTTGCAATTTTAGTTAATAATTTTTGAGCCAACTCTTTAAACGTTGTGCGTTCTTTAACTGCTTTGATGGCTAAGGTTTCAATTGTTTTTTCATCTAAATGAATTAATTTTGATTTCATATTCTTCCGATTTGTATTATAAAATAAATTAGTATTAAAAACGCAAATGTTAATTGCGGGCGTTTGTGTTGTAAAAAGTGTTTCATAGTTTTAATTGTTAAGTTTAATAATGTAAGATATGCCCATTCCTGCATGAGCGTCAATCATAGAAATTTTATTTTTTTCTAAATCAATTCTCAATTCTTTTTTATAATATTCTTTACTTTGAGGTCTTAATCTTTTAACGCAGTCCTCGATTAGTAAATCTATATCGCTACACTCTATTGTGTAGCGATTGTAAGATAAATTTTTTGGAGTGTGTGTTATTGTTACCATTGTTTTGTAATTAACATATTTTCTAATTTTAAGATGTGTTTGTTATAAAAAATAACATTATCCATATATCTTAAATCTTCTGATATTTTCATTTCTTTAGCTAAAAGATTTTTAGTGTTTTCTAATTCTTTTGCTACTCTTTTTGATTGTTCTATTGTTAAAGTTCTCATAGTGTTTGTGTTTTTATTTGTTGTTATCTGAGTACAAATATAACATATATTTTATATATACAAAATATTTTTATAACTTTTTTTGTATTTTTTTCAAATAAATAAAAAAACCGACTGAATTAACAATCGGTTATAAAAAAAGACTTTAAGGCAGTTCTTAAGGTATGCGCTAAAAGTACGTTATTCAATAGTAATAAAAACTTTTTCTTTTTTTAACGCTTCTTTTAGTTTCGGCATAAATACTGACATCGCTTTTTTAGAGTTACCGACAAAATCAATTGACCTTGTTTGTCCTAAAAGTAAACAACCCTCTGTATCTTTTGCGGTGTTTCCCGAATGAATACGAATACCCTCGAAGTTTGGCACGTTTAATAATAAAGGTAATTCAATTTTAAATCTATTTGACATTGTTATAACAACTTGGTAACGTCCTTTTGGTATTGCAGTTTTTCCGTGTACCTTTTCAACTCGCTCAATATCTTCTAACGTGTAGCACTCGAATTTACCATTTATAAATAATTCGCCAATAGTTGAATTTTGAGTTTTGTGTAGTCTTTTTAGTAGTAGTTCCATTATTTATCAGTTATAATTTTAAAGATTGTAATTATTAACGCCCCAGCTATTCCACGTCCCCACCATTTAGCACTATCAATATCTTTTGCGTGACTTTCAGATTTAATTTGTAAACTCTCAACTTTTGACTTGACGTCATCTAACATCGAAATAACACCTTTGTTTTTGTTTAGTTCCGAACCGCCTAAAACTATTAATATTTCTTTTTGCATTTCAGCAACATTCTTAACGCTTTCTCGAATATCTTTAATATGCAAATCACGTCTTTCGTCTTTAATTTCAAGTGCTTTCAATCTTTCGTCTATTGTAGCCATAGTAAGGTGTTATGGTTCTAAATTAGTATTATTATTCTCGTTTGTCTTTTGTGTTCTATAAATCGAAAATCCACCAACTCCTAAAAACCCCAAAAAAACAAATTCTTTGACTTCAAAATTAGGTAAAAAAATTGGAATAAAAGCATAAATAGAAGCTACAAAGAAACTACTAAACGTCATTAGTCGTTTCTGTGACCATTTATTATTAGCCTTTAATGTATCATTTATTAAACCTATCATAATTTATATTTCGTTCAATCAGTAATATTATTGGGGTTGCTATTATTAAAATGCTCCAAAACTTGTAATTTGTATAATCAATAGGATAATGTAAATCTATTAATTTAAACGCTAAAAATATAAAAGCGAATAGATAACATTGTTTTTGGAATAACGTTAATTTACGATAACAATACCATACAATAATAGGACTTGCAAAGTAAAAAGGAGCGTCAATACTATCTATAATCGTCCAATTTTCAAAATACCAATCAGTTTGCATTATTAAAACACAAATTAAATTATAAAGTAATATGAACGCTCCTAAGTTTTTCATTATCTCGGTCTGTGAGGACGTGGCGCACCGATTGAAGGCACTATTACACAATCTTCTAATCCTACGCTATCCAATAAATCTAACGCATCTTTTACCGCTTTCGCTTGTTCTTCTGTTAATTCTTTCATATTATATAAATGTTAAAAATGTTATTCCAGCTAATAAACCACCTACACCACCATAAATAGCATCGTAAATATCAAATGGCGCTTCGTGAAATTTCTCGTAATACATTTCTCTACCTAAATTTAAAATAAAAGCAAATAATGTCGAAATAAATAAAATACCGAACCACTCGCAATCTTTTATATCCATTCTAAATAATGCAAAAAAGAAGAAAATAAATGTGTAAAGTAAATGCCTATCGTAATTGTTTTTTATAAAGTTTTTCATAATTTTATTAAATTTGCTTGAATAAATATATTGTCAATTTGTTCATCTGTTAATCCTAAAACTGATTGTAAATAAGCAATAGTTTGACTATCTCTGTCAATAGCTGTTCCGTAATTCCAAATGTACAATCCAGCGGTTTTAGTTGGTTCTTCTAAATTATTTAAAGCATTAGCAATAGTATCCTCTAATTGCATCATTTTTAAAACTACCCTTACTTTCCAAAGAGCAACCTCTAAAGGACATTCTATTTTATTAATTTCTTCTTCAGTTCTACAATCAATCCAAGCAGTAGCATCTTCATTCAATACTGCGTTTTGTTCAGGATTTAAAATTGTAGGTGGAAAATCAACTGAGTTTTCAGGTTGTTCTGCATAATCATTTGTACTTAAGTACTTTTTTGTTTCTGAATCGTATAAATAATATTGCTTTATCATTTGTATTTAATTTTAAGATATTAAACCATAAACTTCTTCTGTTGACGTTCCAAGTTCATATAACTCAAAGAAGCTTGTATTTTCAGTTTTTGGAGTTCCCCCAGTAGCAGAGAAAGCTCCTGCAATTTTAAAAGTACCCGATGTTGTAGCAATGAATGTTCCCCAAGCCAATAGCGAATTTGAAGTACCTGCGCTAGTACCAACAACAGGAGATGTAGATCCAACAGCATTTACGGCAGTAATATTAGCAGCCGTAGCAGGAGTTGAAATAGCACCAGAACCCTTTCTATCTATGGATTGAAATTTGAAAGCTGATAAAGTAGCTGTTCCTAAACTTCCTAATGAAAAATTACTAGTTGATGAAGTAATATCTAAAATTGTCAAGTCTACCATAAATCTATATTTTTTACCTGCCACTACATTTGCAGTTTTCCCAAATAAATCCTGAAGTGCTGTAGACGCATTGTTTAGCGTGAAATCTGCATTTAGCGAAATGAAACTTTTTTTTGTAGCCTTACCATTCAATTGACCTTGTATAGAACTTGTAGCATCGTTATTGGTTTGTTGCGCATCTGTTTGGTATCTCTTATCAGTGCTATCAGGCACATCTGCAGTACTTGCTATAAATCCGTTTGTAATCTGATTGTAAACCGACCCACTCCAACGATATTGTTTAGAAGATTGACCGATTGTTAAATCTATGTATATTTTTCCTACTTCGCCAGTTATAGCTGTTGTATGCGTGACTTCTTCATAAAAAACACCCGCTAATAAGTACCCCTCTACAATATCATCAACGTATGCTGGTAAATTTGCACTTGGTACTTGTGAAGATGAATTTAAGGGAGCGTAACCATTTGCAACGCCTTTATTAGAAACATCCTCAATACCTATATAATCTTGGTCTAAAAATTCTGCTGTTCTTTCAATACTTAAATTACTAGCAAGTAATTTCATTGACTTTGAAGCACCATTGTTTTGAATAGTAATTGTACTTGCTTTTAAACTATGCAATGTACCCAAATCAACATCGGTATTAGCATTGTTTCCGTCACGTTTTAAAGCGTCTAAATCTGTTGCGGTTGTGGGGATGTCGCTTTCAAGTGCCAAATTATAACTTCCAGTAGATTTGTTTGGAAATTGAAAAATAACATTATCGTTTATAATATTATCAAAATTCAAGTAAGCTCTTTTTACAAAACTTGATATTACTTTTTGAAATTTAAAACCGCTTTTATTTTGAGTTACTACATTACCAGCGGTTTCAACAACAGAAATCTCCTCGCTAGATAATGTTGAATATCCATTTACTCCTTCATTATAAATTCCATCTCCTTGAAGTAATGTTCTATTTGAACCACTACCTACAACATCTATAGGCGTTGTAGTTTCTGCGTGACCATTGCTATTTACTAAAGCATCTGCAACCTCTTGAAGCGTTGGAGTAGTCCCGCTACCGCCTGTAACTTCTTCCCAAGTACCATCTTTACGCCCATAAATATTACCATCGCTTGGTGCATCTGTAAAGTCAGGTCTTGCGTATAATTCGTCAAAATTAGATTGTACTTTTATTTGAGAGGCTCTTAAAGTATCACCAGTCCCATCGTTGCTAGTAGTCCCTACATTTAGGTTTTGTTGTGCCATTTTCTTTTTCTTTTTCTTTTTTAGACAAATAGATTTCTAATTTCCGAAGCAATTGTCCATTCGGTTGTCGGGTTTTTCGTTCCATTTCTTTGTATTATTTCCTACTATATCAAAATTCAATATGCTGTTATTTCCAAATGTAGGGTTAACGATATTTTCATAATGCCAATTGTATTCATTTGGTCGAACTCTTAAAAGCCATCTCATTAAACGCTCCTCGTACATTTCTACTTTTGTACGTTGTGCATCTAAAATAAATTTAACGTCGCTCATTTCAACAGGAGTGCCATTAGCAGGTGTATGTTTGTAAATTCCGCCATTAGAAACTTGAAAACTTCCAATAGTTAAATATTCAACAGCGCTTTGATGTATAATTATTGGTTTTACAAAGTTAGTATATAATTCTAAATAATTACCTGTTAAAGTTTCAGCAAGGTAATCAGTTTCTATTTTAGTATATAACTCATCCCCTAATAATTCTCTTACTTTTGAGTTTTGAGCATCTAATACACAAAAATTGTATCGGTCAATATCTATATTACCGCCTAAAGGAGTAGCTTTAGTTAAGTCTCCTGCTGTCAAATCAATTAATAGTATATCCATTACGCTTTGAAATTATTATTACTATCCTGTGCAGGTTGTGCTACAAGTGGGTCGTTTTGTTGCCATTTAGCCAAAGGTCTATCTTTAGGGTCTAAATCTAAAATCATTTTTCTCGCTTCATTTACCGAAATTGAATTATTACCTTTTCTTAAATAGATTTGACGTTGCCAAAAATGTCTACAATTAACTCCGCCTTTGTAGAGAAATAAATTGTAAGTATCAGCTCCTTTTAAGCCAAAACCAGCATTTACTACCTTTTCACTTGCTAACATAATATCTTCTTTTCGATATACTTTATCAGCCTTAATCATTTTAGTACAAAATTCTCTCTCAGGGTCTTGATTTCCTGCGTATTTATAGCGAATTTTAAATAAAGACGTGTCTTGTTCACTTGTTACATTTGGAAAACTTGAAAATGTTTTAGCTAAATTTAACGATGTTTCGCTTAATTTAGGACTTCCAACTTGCTCAATCTCATCTATTAACTCCCAATCCTCTGTAATTTGCTCTCCTAATTCAATCAAAGCATCGGCAATAATTGGATTTTGATGTTCGTGTTCTTGTTTACTTAATTGAGTGGGCTGTATAACTTGTGGCTGTCTTAATGGAATAAAGTCTAAATCAATAATATTCTCTGTAATTTCCATTAAAGAATCTAAAATAACCTCTTTCATTGGTTGTATTACATTTATCATTAATTCGTTAAATGCAACTTCCATTTCGTTAGCGTTATTACCTAAACCCGTATTGTCTTTAATTCCGAAAAGTATAGGACTTGTAACCTTGTGTGAAATTAATAATTTTTGTGTAGCCTCTCTGCTTAAATACTCAAATTGTTGGTAAGCATCTTGAATTTCTACATTAGTAACAGAAATCCCGCTATCTTTGTCAGTATTCCAATTTATAAATAAGTTACCTGCGTTTTCGTTTCCTGTTGCATCTCTTTTAAATGCTTTTTTTACTTGTAGTCTAACTTCTTCGCTCGGTTCGCCTTGATTCATATTGATAATTTTATCAATACTAAAACCATTTGTAATATAGTTAATGCAAAAGTTTGCAACTCTTTCTTCTAATTCAGCATAAGGCAAACCTGCCATATAAACAGGGTCTGTGAAATATGTTTTGCCTACTTGGTAAGTTGAAATAATATAAATATAAGAACCCGATTTCTTACCTACTGCTTTCCACTTTTCAAAATATTTAGCCTCGTATTTTCTCGGTTGGTTAAAGTCTAAAGAAAACCAATAGCCCTCAATATCTCCTTCGCTATTCATTTTGTTTGGCAATATTTGATTCTTAGGAACGTGTTTAATGCGTTGTAAATTTCCTTTAGTATCGTAAATTACTTCTAATGAACTTTCGCTAAATAAAGCGTAATCTTGACAAATGTTTCTTAAATCTTTTTTGCTAATTGCTTTCTGTATTTCAGCAAATTGTAAAGGTTTTTGAGTTTGTTGTTTACTCATTAAACCCTTACCATAAATAAACTTTGCATAACTATCTATAATTGCTCTATTTGTAGGAGAACCATTATATCGGTCAATTATATAGGTGTAGAAAGAGTTTTTTTCTCCATTCATTACCCACTCTTTATTAGCTACTTCCTTAACATCAGGACGTACATAATTAGATAATTGAAATATATCTATATTTTGCTTATTTTCTTCCATATATATATAACAAAAAAAAACCTATAAATTAACTTATAGGTTTAAAAAAATAGAATTTATTTTTATTAAGGTGTAACGTTTGATGTTGAAACCAACGCTGTCAATGCTGTTTTTGCTGAACTTGAAAGGTAAGGACTATATTTAGTTTCCATAGCTTCCATAGTGATTTTGTAACCGCTATCGTCTGTAGATTTTGTCGATGTTGTAGCGTCTAATCCGTTATCAATTCCAACGCAGAAAACATTTCCGTTAAAATCGTGAACAAAAGCAATAACTCTACCATAAATCAAAGATAATAGTTCAACTTCACTTTCTTTTGTAAGTTTAGGAAGTAACAAGTCTAAACCTTGCTTAATCTCTGTAGTTCTTTTTTCTGCATCAATAGTAGCGGTTTCAGTAAGTTTATTTCCTGCTCCTTTTACCTCATATCTGAAAACTTCATCTACAGCAGTTGGAATAGTTGCAACCTCTTGACCTGTTACAGAAAATTCAGCACCATTGTATAAAGCAAAGTCAACATATTTAATCCCGACTCTCGAGTCTTTACATCCTAACTTACGCCCTTTAGTTATATCACAAGCCATATTATTATAGTGTTTTAAAAACCGCCTTAATTAAAAGGCGGTTATGTTAATATTATCCTACGTATAAAACGTTATATGCTTGGTTAGCTACGTGAGCCTCTAAAGTCATATTATGTTTGATAAACATATCTTCTCTGTTGTTTGCAATTACGTTCATTTCCAAACGATTTACATCAGCAACCAAATCAGTACACCATACTAAATGTGATGGAATAGCACAAATAATTACGTTAGCAGGGATTGGCACGAAAACAACTTCCAAACCATTAAAGTAAAAACTATCAGCATTTGGAGAAATATCGAAAGGTTTAGTATAATCGGTTGTTACATTGTTAGCTTGTACCATCATTTGCTTAACTCCTTTAGCGCAGTAGATTCTTGGTGCTTCTTGGTTAGTTAAAGTAAGTGCAGGAATAGCAGCATAAACTTTGTCTAATTCAGTTTTTAAATTAGAAGCGGTTAAAGTAGTACCTGCAACTTTGATACGTGTTCCAACTCCAGCAGTTCCCGAAGCGTTAGAACTATTGTAAATCATTTTAACTAAAACACCATCAATTTGAGATGCAGTCAAAGCAGCAACAGCAGTTTTTTCAGCAGCCCCTACCGAAGTATTAGCAGTTCCAGCAGTTAATGCAGCAACAGCAGTTTTAGTAGCTGATTTAACACCATTCCAAAATTCATACTCTAAAGCGTAAGCTACTTTTTTAGCGTATAAACCACCGATAACTAATTGCTCAAACTCGTTAGATAAAATTTCCCAAGAGCCCGTCTTAATATCTCTTTTAAATCTTGAAAATCTTAACGAGTTAGGGTCAAACTCTTGGTAAAATTGAACTTTTACAGGAGTTACTAATTTATCCCACGCTGTTAAATCTCCTGCCGAAGTAGGAACTCCGCTTGTATATGCTTGAAGTGTAGCGGTTGCAGTTGTTTCTGTAAAAATAGTTTCCGCTTTTACGTCAGTTTCAAACGCAACTAAATTTTTACCAATTGTATCATTCTCAAAAATGATTTCTTCAAAAATCGGTTCAGCAGCCTTGCCTCTATAATCCGAATAAGTATAACTTAATGCCATATCTGTTTTTTGTTTTTATTTATGTTAATTTTGTTTCTCTAAATTTTTGTAACGCTGGGTTTGGATGTGCAACCTCTTTTGCTGGTTTAGCTTTTGTAAGTTCAACTACTTTTTCTTCTTTAGTTAATTCAACTTTTAAAGCATCAACTTTTGCATCAATCATATTGCCAACTTCAATAATAAAAGAAGTCATATCCTCTTTTGATAATTGGTAAAATACTTCTTGAGTTACTTTCTCGCTTTTCACTTGTGGCGCATCTGTACTCATTGGAGTTTGTGGATTTGCAGGTTCTTTATCTGTAGTTTCTTCTTTTGCAGTAGAAACTTCTTCAACTAAACCACCCATAACGGTAATATTCATTCCGCCCTCTAAACTATACTCGCCATCTGGTAAAGGTAATTCTGAACCATCGGGAGCAGTCATTGTTACAGCTAATCCTGTAGCAATTGTATCTCCTTCAAAGTTTATCTTTACTGAACCATCGGCAGTATTAACCGAACCGAGTTTTACTTCTGTTTCTTTTTTCAAAGAAAATGAAGCGAAACCCTCTTTAATAATTTGCTTTACCTCATCGATAAAACTCTTTTGTTCACTCATATATTCACTTTTTAAATTTACTTTCTCCATATCGAAAAAACCATCAATTGAAAACCCTTTCACTTTCCCTGTTTTTACGTAATCATTCCAAACTTCGTCGTTATCAATTTTCATAGAAGCGTACCAAGTTCCAACAGGTTCGTTAAATCCATACATTACAGATTTATCATTAGTTTCACTTTCTTTAATCCAACTTTCTACAATTGTAACACCGCTTAATTTTGTGTCAATGTTATGCTCTAAAGTTGAACTTTTTTGATGACCATTTTTTAAAAAACCCTCACTTGCTAATCTTATAGTCTCAGCAGGAAATACAATATTAAATTCGTTTCCGTCTTGGTTTCTATAAATTGGTTTATTTGGAATTAATACAGCACCACAAACGATTCTCTTTTCGTTGTCAATTGCTTTTAGTTGTACTTGTTCCTCTTTTGACAATGCTACCCAAAGCGATTCCATAGCAGGGTCGTTTACCAAACTAATTCCGTAAACTCCTGTAGTTTCCCCTTCTTTAAATAAAACTTTATACGTTTAAATAACTTAATAACAAAAAAAAATATTTAAGTAAACATTTATTTTAAAAAAGTTTTATATATTTGTAAAGTCATAATTTCTAAAAGTTGGTTAATAGCATTAAAGGCACTCGTTTTATTGAGTGCCTTTTTTGTTAGTTAAATGTTGCGGTATCTATTTTATTCCTATCTAAACTTTGTGCGCTTGTTACGTTTCCGCTTACTACATACGCCTGTAATGGTTGGTTTTGTTGTTGTGCAATACTTTGCGCTAATTGATTGTTCGGGTTTTGACCTACGATATTAAAACTTGGAGGTGTACTTTCTGAACCGCCACCGCCACCGCTTGGCATTGAAGCGCCCGAACTGCTTCCGCCACCTAAAGCACTTAATCCTTTAGCTGTTGCAGCAATTGAAGACGCTATCCCTATTGCCCCCGATATTGTATTAGCTGTTACAAAAGGTTGTCCTGCTGTTAATGGTGATGCAGCGATAGCTTTTGCATTTGCAGACATTGTATTTATAATTATTCTTGCTATTCCTGCTGCATTTTCAGCAATTAATAAACCTTTTTGTATTGCTTTATTTTTAATACCTAAATTTTGAAGTAAAGATATTCCATTAGAAACATTATCTAATTGAGCATTTTGTATAGCAAGTTTAGCCTCAGCAGTCGCTTTTTCAATTGCTATTTCATCATCTGCTTTTTTCTTTTTATTATCATAATCAATTTGTTGATATTTTAAATTAATATCATTTAATTCGTTTAATTTTGCTATCTCTAATTGAGTTGTATCTTGTCCGTTTTGTTTAGCTAATTCAAATAGTGAAAAATATTTATCATTAACTGCTCTTAATTCATTATCTTTATCAGATAATCCTTTTGCTATATTTTCTTCTGTAGCTTTATCAATTGAACTTTGTGTATCTAATTTAGATTGTAATTCTGCATCTTTTTGTTTTTGTAAAGCATTTTTTAACTCCTCTAAATCTTTTTTACGTTGTTCTTCTAATTCTTTACGTCTTTCATCGGCACGTCTTTTAGCTTCTTCACTTAATTTCTTTTCGTTTTCTCTTTGCTTATCTGCTATTTCTAACTGATTTGTTAAACGTCTTTCATCATCAGAGTTTAACTCATCTATAAATGCTTTATTGTTTTTAGCTAAAGCATCATTTATTTTTTTAGAAGTTTCTAAATTTATATTCTTATCATCTAAAAGAGCATATAACCTTGTTTGTTCCGCTTTTATATTAGACAATCTTTCTTCGTGCGCTTCATTTTCTATTTTAGATAAATCCTTTTCGCTTTTCCCCGCTATTTTTGCTCTTAATATTCTAACTTTTGTAACATCATTTATCCCACTCGCCTCTTCTTGGAATAATTTATTTGAACGCTCTAAAGATTCATTTAATCTATCTTGTGCCTCTTTTTGTTCCTCTGTAGCTTCTGTTGATTCGCTCATTTTAGAAATAAGATAGCCTAAAGCAACTACTAAAGCTCCTACACCTGTAGATATTAAAGCAAGTCTTAAAGCTTTTAATGCTCCTGTTGTTGTTCCTACTACAGCAGTATAAGCTACTTGTAAACCCATTTGTATTTTAGTAGCTACGCTTGCTACACCAATAGCTAAAGCACTTTCTTTTTGTAATGCGTTTGCAATAGATTGAACACCTACCACTAAGCCAATAGCTGATTCTACTTTTAGCATAGCTTTTTGTAAATCTTCATTCTCTGTGCCTAACAAAGCACTTGCTGAACTCGCTACAGAAAAAGCACCCGATAAAGTTTGTGCACCTTGAATAACGGTATCGATATATTTTGTGTCACTACCTAAATTTTTTACAGTTTTAGATATATCTCCTATCTTGTCTGAAACCTCTCCTGCTCTTTTTGCTATAGTTTGGTATTGTTCCGAGCCCTCATCTAAAGACGCTAATTGTTTTTTTAACTGCGCTAACTCTGCTTTTAAAGATTGACTTTTTTCTTCTGTTTGCGTAAGGGATTGTTTGAACGCCTCCAAACCGCCCATAGCTTTAACTTGGTCAACATCTATTTTAATTACTTTCTCGATTGCCATTGTCTTCTTAATTTACGTTTTGCAGTTTTTATATTTGTAGCGAGTTCGTGTTTACCTTTCGCTTGTTCTATTATATCAGATTTTATAATCCAATCGTTAGAATGTAATAAGTTCAAAATTAATCCTATCATTATGCTTGGTTTATAGTTATTATAAATGGTGTTCCTGTTCCGATTGTAATTGTCAAAGTTCCTGTTCTTGCACTTCCGCTATTAGTATCAACTTTTACTCTTAAATAGTCTGTTTTGTTTCCTGTTAATTTGTTTGGTGTTATCCAACTATCAGAACTTGAAACGCTCCAATTTGTATTAGCACTTATTTTAACTTCAAAGTTTTCTTCTCCTTTCGTTGATTCGTAAGTTGTTAAAGAAACACCATTTAAAGTATAAGAAGTTACAGGGTCGTAAGTACTAACTGCATCTATTGTAATTATATCGTTATCAATTGTATATTCTGTACTATCAATAGTTAATGGATTAACATTATTTACACTATCTAAAGGCGCACTTAAATCAGTATAAATTTCTATTGTACTATCTCCATTTGTTAAATCGCTTTTAATACTTGAAATTTTATACTTATAATCTCCTATTACAAACCTATCATTTAAACCTAAATTGTAAAGTATTCTAATAGGTAACTTACATTTTAAATTTAATACTCTCGTTTTTTTGTTATATAAATCCTCGATGTAAGTTTTCCAAAAGTTGTAGTATAATCCCGTAACAATCGGACTATAAAAATAACTCGAATTATCTGCTCCGAAATTCATTGAACAAGTAACCTGCTCAAAAACTATATTATCCTCTGTTGATGTGTGCCAAACCCCTGTTCTATCTATATGGTCAATATGTACGTGGTCGCTTTCTAATCCGTTACGATAAAAGCGAATAGGTTTTCCTTTAATTGGGTTGTTATTTATGTCTACAGCGAACCCACATTGTAAATCTGTTTGTGTAGAAGTTGAACTATCTGTTAATCTTTCAAATAACATATTCTCAAACTGCGTTTCAATTTTCATTTCATCGCCTGTGATATTATAAGTAGCTTTTAAATCTCCATAACTTAACTGATTATTATCGAAGTATTGTTTAGCTAAAATAGTATCAGATTTTTGATAAAGAAAGTCAATACGTTTTTTTACTTTCGGTCGGGTTATAGTAATATCTTTTAAATCAACTAAACTACTTATATCGTATGCTTTACCTTTACTATACCAATTATCTAAAGTATCAATATAATATTCTGTAGAACTTTTAGGAACTATAATTAAATTATATTGGTTTATTAAACTTGAAAAATAATCTTTTACTTTTATCTCAGGTATTTGCTCGTTAATTTTTAGTATTGCATTTGATGTTGTTTGACTTCCAGAACTCATACGAATATCTCTTTTTATACTATCAAAAACTAATGCACCTATATAAATTAACAATGATGTAAATGTTATATTCCCCTCAATAGAAGATACTTTAAAAGTAAATAAATGATTTGAGTTATCACTTGCGTAACCATTTTGGTACACTAATATTTGACTATTACCATTCAATCCTGTATGTGTTTCGTACAACACTCCATTATCGAAAACCTCAATCTTATAATTATAAACTGAGGCGGTTGTAATTTTATAAATAATTGTGCAAAATCTATGTTGAATTAATGATGTAACAGGGAAATTATTTTGCCAATCTATTTTAACGCTGTCAGTTGTTGTATTAACTTCTGGTGTTGTTACACTCCAATCTGCTGTAATAACAGAAATACTATTAAAGTCAACAGCTAAAGCAGTAGAACTCGTTTTCATTTGTCCACTTTCTTTATGCAACCAAAGAAACGAATTATAAAAAATTGACCTGTCAAAAAAATCACGTGAAAATGTAACTCCGTATTTAGTTTCAATAGCTTCAATAATTTTTAAATCACGAATAGCAGGTTTAAAATCTTTGTAGGTAATTGTGTTTCCGTTCTTTTTTAAATCGTGGTCTGCATTACTTCCATAATCCATATAAGTACGACAATTAATAAGAGGATAATATATGTTACCGCTATGAATTGAACTATCGTTAATTGTATCTATAACGCTACTTGTATAGTCGTGGTTGTATGCACTTAAATCTAAATCACGTAAATAGTCATCTGCAAACTTATCTGATAAGTTTACGCTATTACCATAAAAAGTAATTGAGTATGAATATGGTAATCCGTTTTTTAACTTACTACTTTCTAATTGTACCGAACCGAAACGAAAAGGAATACTATTCACTTCGATATAAGCATCAATTCTAATGTTTGCGTTAAATGTTCCGTCTACATCAGCATCAAACCAATAAGACAAAAGAGTGTTATTGTTTGGACTTGTTGGAATAGAAAAACTTTGCGTAAAATCTGCACGAACTTTCGATATATCAGATAAGTTTTTAACGTTTAAATTAATCTCAATCTTTTCATCTTGAAATAAATCTAATCTTTCGTAGCTTAATCCGTCGATAGTCTTTAAATATACTTGTACGTCCATTATATTACGCTATTCATTAAGTTAAAACTATACTCAAAGTCAAAAGTATATTGAATAAGTTTATCAAACATTTTGGTTTTCTTATCCATAGACTTTTTATTTAGATTTACAGGCAAATAAACACCATTATTTTCTACATAAATAAACTCCGATAACATCATTTCTTCAATAATATCATTATAATACTCAGGAATGTAGTCTGTATTTAGTGTTATTATTTCTTTTGCGCTCGGTTGGAATGATTTTTTATTATGTGATTGTAAAGAATAAGCGCCATAAGTTGAAACGACAGGCATATAATCTGAACTTTCTACATTAATAGTTGATTTTGAACGCAAGTTAAAAGGAATACTTTGCCAAAAACCAAATTTATTTTTAAAGAAAACATTATATAATGGATATTTACAAGCGTTTTTAACTATAAAAGTGTGTGTTTCTGTTGTTGCTCCGTAATTAAAAACCGCTGTAAAACTCGATTGAGTACTAATATAACTACCTATATTTACATAAGCTATTATCTGATTGTTAATAGTGTCGTCTAAAGTAAAAGAAACACTACTACCATCGATAGTAATTGAAACTAAATCTTTTGAAACAAAGTACAAAGGATAATCAGAACCTGCATAAACTATGTGAGTTGTATTTGTGCTCAATACGTTTTTAGTTAGTTTAGGATTATATAATTCTGTATGATATCCAAAGCCATCAATAGCCAAATATTGTTTGTTAGAAGTACCGATTTTAGTTCCTAAATAATAAGCATTAATTTCAGCATCTAACCAAACACTATCATAACTCGTAGACGTATGAACTCCTGTTGTTCCAAATGTTGGTATATTGCTTTTACAATAATCATTTACAAACTTTGAAACTTCAAAATTAATTCGTGTTTGACCTGCTTGGATAACTGACTTTGATAACGTAAAAGTATCTGTACTTGGTGCGTCTGTTGTTGCTGTACCTCGATAAACTTTCATATTTAAAGTAGCAATATCGAAAGCCATTGTCGGCTGTATATCTAAATTATAAGGACTTCTTGAAAGGATAATGTTATCTCTTGTAAAAGGTTCAATACTTACATCGATAAACGATAAAGTTAAATCTCCTACAATCGGTGTCCCTATAGTGTCAAAGGTTACATCGGGTGCATTTAATAAAATATCAATTCCGTTGGTAACTTGCGTTACTGAAACCCACGCATAACTCGAATAGTAAGTAGTTGCAAAGTTAAACAAGTTAGTTATACTATCTAATTTTGTAGCACCAATAGTTACATAGCCACTTGTTGGAGTTGTTCTATAAATAAACGAAGTAAGGTTTGCGTAAAACTCACTCGGTACCACAGGTCTAAAAGCAACATAATCGTTATTACTTGGGTTATCTCCTAATCTTATCTCAACTTTTTTTGCCATTGTTTATCGTATATTGTAAAAATGTTTCTACATCTAATCCGTATGCTTCAATCAAATCGTCAGGTAATTTTTTAAAAGCATTATTGAAAGGTTTACTAAAAAATTCTGTCGGTTTTATTCCTGTTCTATAAATGCTTCGACTGATTAAATTAGCGGTTTCTTTATAACTTAAAAACTTTCCTGTTTGTCTATCTTTAAATTGAAAACGTTTCTTTGTTACCCAATTAACTATTCCATTTGTTAAACCACCTTTTTGTCCTGTACCGCTTCCAAACTTAAAAGGACTATTCGGTGCTTTTGTACTACTAAATTTTCCTTTAACTCCTAAATCTTGAAACTTACCGTAATCCTCCATCTCAAAAGCTAAACTAAAACTTCTCGGAGCAACAGAAATAAAACCTTTTAAACTATTGTAAAGTTTCTTATCTACGTTGTGCCTACCTTTTGTTAAGTTTGTTCTCGCTTGTTGGATAACATACTTATTAAAAGATTGTAAAGTGCTTTCTGTTTTAACTGCATCCATCGACATCGTTTGTAATTCCTAATTCAATTTGAAACATACAACCATCTAACATATTTGTAAAAGCTAAACTTAATACTTCGGGTTGGGTGTTGCTTAATAACTCAATATCTAAATCATTTAAGTTTCTTAACCTTGCAAATAATCTATTTGCTATTGCTATAGTGTCATCATAGTTTTGTAACTCGTTATCGTTTCGTAACCATTTATCTGTCGATGGAACTTTATTAATATCTCTAATCTTTAAGATATGAATTTCAAATAAGAAACTAATAACTCCCTGTTGTTGTTGTGGATTGAAATTTAATAATTGAATGTGAGCAAGTGGATAGTTTCCGTTTTTATCTAAATCAATATCGTTACTAACTCCATGAGTTACTAAAGCGACATCGATATCACTTTCAAGTAATCCCTTTAAATAGTTTATAGTTGTTAGAAATTCCATTTACTCGTTATCTTTTAATATTACAGATATAAATTCTAATATTTTAGAATCTATTTTTAAATTATATTTTTTAGCTAATAATTTAATTTTATCATATTCTAATTGAACCCCACAATCTGACTTATTTATAATTTGTAAACCTATAAAATCAATATCTTTTTTTAGTTTTACTAATTCAATTATTTCATCTAATGACTTTATATTTTCCATTTACTTATTATTTAATTGTCTTTTACTTTCTTTTGCTAAATCAATTCTATATTCTAAATCATTTAAAAACTCGTGAACGTTGAGCATTGTAGCTTTTCCAAATTCAATTCTGCGTCCTGTAGCGACTGAGTCAATTGATTGATACCAACCCCATTTTGTTGCAAAGCTTTCTCCAATTGTTCTATCTCCGCTGTCGGTTGTTGTAAATAATCCCTCGTAGCTTTCAGTAATTCCTTGCTTAAATTGTAAAAAAAAACCTGTGAACTTAATAACATACTTAAAGGAGCTTTTAACATTTGACCTGCATACTTATCCGAACCATCGTATTTTTCAATCGAATAATCGTTAAACACTTTCTTTGTTATCGGTCTAAAAGCAACAGCCATAAACCTATGATAGTTTTCAAAATCTCCTGCATACTTATCCAAATCGATATACTCTCCTGCTGTGATATTATCTAAATTAGGAATGAAACCAAAGTTATCAAAAGTTAATTCGTTAACTCGTTTCTGTTCTACTTCTTTGTTAAGAACTTCAATACATTGGTTTGCTATTTCTTTAACCTCGTTAAAAGGAATTTCCATTGCTTTGTCTGTTGTAATATCACAGAATATAGCAACGATTCCTATCATTAAAGCAAACTCTGAAATGTTCTCTAATCTTATTAAGCGGTTGTATTTTATAAATTGCTCAATTGTTATTTCGCTCTGCTCTGTTGGTATTGTCAATCTCATATTATAATAACAATTTTTTACGTGTTAATTAATAAATTAATAATCAAAAATATATTTTCCTGTTGACTTTAACTCGAAGTATATACGCATCATTAAAGCATCACTATAGTCAGGAGAACGCCCAATGCGTTTTTTAATTTCATCTTTACTTAATAACGAAATTTTATTAGCGTCTGTTTCTTTTGCTAACCTAACCATTTCTAACTCCTCTGACAATAATTGTTCTTGTTTACTATCACAATCAACATACATTTCATTTCTGTTTAAATACTCTGCTAATTTATAATAGCATTGTGATTTTAAATTAGAGAAGTTCTCTTCTTTTCCTTTTATTTTTATAGGCTTTGAATTATTTACAAATCCAATACAATTTAGATAATCTTTAACGCCTCCTCCGACTCCATCTTCATCTACTATTATATTATTTCTATTTACATTATATTCACTTGCTAAATTATTTATAACATCAACGCTTTCGTTTACTTTTGAAACACCTAACTCAATTATCTTTTCAACTCTAAAACCATTCCAAACCATAAAGACGCTTTTGTCTTTTCCTAACCTCGCTATATCTCCTGTAATATATTTAACACCATCTTCAATATGAGTATTTGAAAACAATTTCATTATGCTTTCATTCATTACTAATTGTCCTTCATCTTCACTCGCTTCGGCTTCA
>ERZ1034361.593-NODE-593-length-22537-cov-26.367275_pt1 | contig 22537 bp, 20 predicted proteins | sample MGYA00520617_ERZ1034361 | MGnify/ENA primary metagenome ERZ1034361 (study PRJEB33736, sample SAMEA104284507) | Azolla filiculoides | biome: Urban; feature: Water surface; material: Ditch water | place: Netherlands | collected 2015-10-28 | depth 0-0.1 m ...
GTCTTTGCGTAATCCGCTTCGATGGCTTGCGCCTCCAAACAGACCGCTTGCGCTATGTCTATGCCGTGTTTACGCACAATGTGGCTGTCCGGGTGCCGCGCTAGAAATGCTAGGTAGACTGCCGTCGCAGCCCATACCTCACTATTTACTTTAGCCTGATCTTGCCAGGCTTGTTTGGCCGTCAAAAAACGCGGCAAGGCATCACAAAAAATAGCGTCGTAATTGTTTGCGTATTGCCATGCAATGAAATCCCTATCGGCGGCTGCCAGCATCAGCTGCTTAAGGTTAACCCCTATCTCAGCCTGCACATCGTGCTTAGCCGCACGGCCCAAACCCGCCGGCTTAGCCAGCAAAATGGCTTGCGCCGTCAATGCGCCATCGTCCACCGACAACTCATCTAGGACCCGCGCTAAATTTTGTGCCAGGTCCAATTCCGTAGATGGCGACAAGGCCGCATGCACGAGTGGCGCGCACAATAAAATCAATCCTAGATTGGTGTTCATGCCCACCGCTGACTGCGTCGCCTTGACCGCTTGCAATATACGCTCACCCACCGTCAAGCCTGCTTGCGAAATAAGCTCGGCCGTGGCGTCGGCGCTCTTGATAAAATCGTGCACCGTCATGCCATGGCCATCGGCAAACACATGCACGTTACCGGGCTTAATGGCCTGCAATTCTGCCATGCAGGCATGCCGGTAGGCCTGCGCAACGATAGCAGGACTCAGTGGTTTGCAGCGCACGGTAATTTGGCCAAAAAATCGTCCACCAACAACTGGGCAATATTTTGCTCAGTCACGCTTTGCAAGCCCTTCCAGGCCGGCATGCTGTTCACTTCCAACACATAGTATTCGCCGCTTTGCGCTTGCATGATGTCTACCCCGCAGTAATCCATATTCAACGCCGAAGCTGCGGCCAAAGCTAAATCCGTCATGGCTTGATTGGCGACATAAGCTTTGGCTAAACCACCTGTGGCCAGATTATTCAACCAAGCCGCACCGCTACGTTTCATGCTGGCCACCACCTGACCAGCAATCACAAATACCCGGTAATCGTGGCTGGCGCTGCCATCGGCATCGGTTGGCGGCGTAATCAATTGCTGAAAATAATAGACCCCATCGACAAACTGCTGCATGGGCACCGGCAAGGCCTCGGCAAAAGCTAGCTTACGCACGCCCAAGCCTTGCGATCCGAACAAGGGTTTGATCACCAATTGCTGTTGATTAGCCTGCGCCTCTTGCCGAATTTGCTGTGCCTGCTGCCTGGATTCGCACACCCAAGTAGCCGGCGTCTTAACGCCATGCATACCAAGCAAAAAACTGGTCATGGCCTTGTCCACCGCTCGCTCTATGGCCCTACCGTCGTTGTAAACGCGTACACCCTGCATGGCCAGCATGTGCAACACATTTAAACGCGTCACCACTTGCTGCAAGCTGCCACCAGCTACCCCGCGAACAAATACCGCTTGCGGCAATGCCGTGTGGCCAGGAATGCTTATCGCCGGACCTTGACCCGACATATTGATCAGGCAAGCGTGCAAAGGCACACAATGGGCATTGACGCCGCGCGCCTTGAAAGCCTGAATGAGTTGCGCGCCGTGCCAACCGGCCTCATCGGTAAATATGGGGATTTGCATTCAGTCTAAATTAACTTCAGTCGGAAAAAGACTGCGTCAGCAAAGCGGCGTTTAACTGCCCTGCTGCAAAAACGGCGCCCGTTTGACGGTTGCTGATGACCACCTGCGCTGGCGAAAACAGCATGGGGTCTATTTTATAAAAGTCCATATTGGCCGCTTTAAACACCTCAGCAAAAGTTAGGCCGTAATCTTTGGAGGCACAACTGGGTAAACGACTGGCCAATGACTGGGCAGCGGCATCATCGCAATCGACCAGCAAATTGACCGTGCCGCCGAAAAGAATGGCATCGTTGGTGCGCCCCATGGCGGTCATAAAATCCTTGGCCACTGGCGGCAAGACTGCGATACCACTGCCACTGACGATATTGCTTAAAGGAAAATGCAGGGTATGGGCTTTATGCAAGGCCACTTCCAATACCCGCGCGACAATTTGCACCACGCCAGCAATGCTGGTGGTCGGGGTTAAGATGATGGTCAAGTTGGCTGCCGGCACCTGCGTATCTTGCAGCACCTTGGCTATCACTTGCTCAGGTGGCATGCGATCGGTTTCCAAGACTAAGCAGGTGGACGTGGCATTATCTTTATAAGCCAATTCGGCGAACAAATCTTCTCGCTGCGCCAAGGCGCGGGCCGGCCCCGAGCCCAAGGCATAAAAACCCTCGTGACTCAAAGCCCAACCTGCGTATTGACTGGCTAAACAGGCCAGTACTGGCTGCTCGGATGTCACGCTGATCGCCGTCGGCCAATTAAGAGACGGCTGAAAACGCTGATCCGTTTGAAACTCCACGCGGGCTAAGCCTCCTAGGCATACTTCCGCAATTAAACGCCCGGCTTCCAAACTACCCGCATGGGCTATGCCCGCATCGATTATGCGGCAACCAAGCTGGTGCTGCGTCACACCTATATTTAAAGCCGACGCATTCGCTAGCAGCGTAGCCAACAAAGGCGCGCTTAACTGGTTCACACTCACATGCACGGGCACGCTAGAAGGGGCTTGCATCTTCATCTTCTTTCAAACAATTAGCCAATAAATTGTTGAGCATTTTAACTCGAATTGCCAGCAATTGCTTTGCCGCGTCTGCCTTGTCGGCTGCGGCCAAGACCGTGCATACGGGCTGACCCGCTAGCATTTGGGTCGACGACTGAGGGGATGGGCAGTCTTGCACCCAATCTGGCCAAGCAAAGTTGGCTGGAATACTCAAGGGCAAGGCACTGTAAATAACTGCTTGCGCTACACTGCCGGATTTCACGGCGACGGATGATGGCAAGGCATACGCTTGGGCTTGCTTGCAGGCGGCGACGTGCATGGCCAATAAATTCATCTCGCCATCAACCGTTTCATACAAGCCCACGCTGGCACTTAAACGCGGATTGATCTCCAACACATAGGCCACGCCATCTTGCAGCACCGCATCCAAACTGTTTAAACCCAATAAGGAAAATTCGGCCGTCAATTGCTGTACCGCCTTCAATAGTTGATCTTGCTCACTTGCGCTCAAATCAATTTGACTGACCGCCCCACCATAGCGGTAGGGCAAGGCCTCGGTAGGCGCCAGCATCAATTCATTAAACCCCACCAGTGCAGCTTGCTGACCATGGGCTAGAAACAACACCGACACCGGCAAGCCATGCAGTTTCTGCTGCGCATAGCATTGCTTATCCAGCCTTACTTTTCCATTGCTGTAGGGCTGAACATGGCTGCCGCCGCTGGCCCCTACAGCCTTAACTAAGCCATCTGACGGTAAGCTTGCATTAGCCTGCGTCCAGGTTTGCGGGTGAGCCACGCCCAATCGCGCACAAGCGGAGAAAAAAATCCGCGGGGATTTAACGCTGGCCAGCGTCGCCGGGAGGTTACCCAGCAAGGGGATGCGTTTGGCGATCTCAGCCAACAAACTTGGTTGCGCTTCAAAGCCACTGCCGTAAATAAAACCGATATAGCGATTGGGATCCAGCGTATCGATAATAGCGAGCAAGGCCTCGGCTTTAAAGCCATCATGATCAAAAGGCGCAACCGCTGTCATGCAAGCCATCGCCTGTGTTTGGCTATCAGCAAAGCCATCGATGGCGCTGACCTTAAAACCGGCCTGCACTGCCGCAGCCACAAAAGGCCGAGCAGAAAGCGCAATAATTAATAAGGCTGGGCTGAACAAATGCGGCGGTGAAACGGCTTAATGCGAGTGCAGGATGTCGTGGGCCAGCTTAAATGCCGCATTAAATTCCAAGTACAAAGGCTGGTCGGCCGTGGTCATTTGCTTTAATAGTTGCAATTGCGTTTGATACTTAAGCTGGCCTACGGCTAAGGCACCAACTGCGAACGCCCTACCGTTTAATATAAGCTGCCCATCCATGTCGGAACTGACGCCATCCACCGCCGAGGGTGGCACGGCATTCACATCCACCAAACCCGTTAAGTTTTTGGCTTGCTGCAATTGCGATTGACTAATCAGCCGCACGCCAGCGGCCGCTGCGCACACCAGCAATTGCGCCTGCTCTAAGGCCTGTTCTTTCGCCTGCTCCGTCGTACCGTCCACCACCTGCATGGACAATTGGTATTGGCTATTCCAACGCGCCACTTTTTCCGTCAAGGTCGACACCGATTTATGCGTTAGCAATTGCACCCGCATGCCTAATTGCGCAGCGATAATCGCCACACAACCGCCAACCGGTCCATTGGCACCGATAATGCACAGCGTCTTACCCGCCAAGGCCTGATCAAATTGCTGCTTTAAATGCCATTCCAATTTGGCCACGATAGCCGCAGCGGTAGTAAACGCGCCAGACGGGTCTGCAAATATGGAACAAGCAAAAGGATGGAACATGGTGTTTTTGGCGGCCGCCATCATGGCCATGGCCAGATCAATATCGCGCCCGCCTATGAATAAGGCTTCACGCTTAACGCCTGATGGACTGCGCGAAAAAATGGCGTCTTGCGCCAAGCCTGCCACCTCAGCGAGCTCCAGATTGGTGTAGGGCATGACAATATCAAAGCCGGCATCAACAGCCATGTTTACGTCAAATGGGCTGGCATTTTTAGCCGTGGTCAATAAATGCAAAATACTGGGTTTTATGGTCTGCATGGTCTGCCGTTTCTTTGTAGTATAGCCTGCTTAAATAACTCGTTAATCGACTGCATCGGATAATTGGGCACCGCGATTATAGCCGCTGCAGATTATCCAACTAAGCCCACTTTGCGCAAACTTGGTTTTCAATTGGCTCAGGTGCGCTTCGGCCGATGCCGCATCGGCAAAAACCGCAAAGCCGGTCGGCCCCCATGAGCTCTGACCAAAACAAGCCACGCCAGACGCCGACAAATGCTGCAACACCGCCGCCACCTTGGCACTGGCATAGCGACCACCTTGCACGGGGGCAAAATAATCGCCCACGTGCGACTGCAGCACTTGTATCGCCTGGCCAAAAGCAGACAGATCCCGCTCCAGCAAAGCCGGCATCGCTTGCATTAAGACATGCCGACACAAATGCGCAGCCAAGTCTTCTGAAAATGGCGGCAACTGCTCAAAGGCAGCACGCTCATGCTCACCGTGTACGCCGGCTAAGCTGTTATCTAGCACTAACAAAATGCGCCAATCTTCAGGGAAATCGTAGCGCGCCAATAAGGGTGGAATGCCTTGACTCCCGGCCTCCATGCGACGGCCACCGTCTATCAACAGCCCGCCATGGTCAAATGCCGCAATACCTATGCCTGAGCGCTGCCCTCTGCCGCTTAACAACGCCAGCTCTTTAGTGCTTAAATTTAATTGAAATAAATGGCTAATGGCCGCCCCTATAGCCAATGCCAACTGCGTGCCCGAGCCCAATCCGGCATGCTCAGGCAAGCCTTGTATAAGATCAAGCTTAAGGGCGGAATTTAGCTTTAATTTAGCCATCAGCGATTGGGCCATGGCTAAAGCACGGCCGTTGTCCGCGGATTCGGCTTGCCAAGTCTCAGCCAAGCTTAAGGTCAGGGTTTGCACGGGTGCCGACAAGCTTAATCCTATGCCACCGTATAGGCGGCCCAAGCCCCCATGCAAATCAAAGAAACCCATGTGCAAACGCGCACGGCTGGTCACTTTAACTTGCTTGGCCTGGCTTAATTGCATAGGTATTAATCGCTGTTTTTGTCTGCTGATTTTATCTAGAGTCTGCTGGGGTCATGGCCATCAAGGACCATGGTCTAATGCATTTTAGACTAGCGGATTAATTTTTGATAGGTTTATGCTTTTGTAGTCTTAATTTTCAACCCTAGTATGCTATTTCAGGTGACAGCACCTGACAATTTAGGCAAAATGTTAATTAATCATAATTTACCCGTAGTTAGAACACCTAAGGAACTCACATGTCTGCCCACGTTATTCCATTTGAAAAATTAAGAAACGTCGATGTACCTTCTGTAGGCGGCAAAAACGCCTCCTTAGGCGAGATGATTTCTCAGCTGTCGGCAAAGGGCGTGCGTGTTCCAACCGGCTTTGCCACCACAGCCGACGCCTTCCGCGAATTTTTAAAGGTGAATGGCTTAGACGTTAAAATCAATGCTGCCTTAGAAACACTCAACGTAGACGACACCCAAGCCTTGGCGGTATGCGGTAAACAAGTTCGTGAATGGATTATGGCCGCACCGTTCCCAGCCGCTTTAGATAAAGCCATCGCTGAACACTACGAGAACCTGATTGCTAAATCCGGTAAAGGCGCGACCTTCGCCGTGCGCTCATCCGCCACCGCAGAGGATTTACCCGATGCCTCGTTTGCCGGTCAACAAGAATCCTTCTTAAACATACACGGCCTAGACAACATCTTGCACGCCATCAAAGAAGTGTTTGCTTCTTTGTACAACGACAGAGCCATCTCCTACCGTGTGCACAAAGGCTTTGTGCACGCTGACGTCGCCCTATCGGCTGGCGTTCAGCAAATGGTACGCAGCGACATCGGCTGTGCCGGCGTTATGTTTACCATAGACACCGAATCCGGTTTTAAAGACGTGGTCTTTATCACTTCGTCCTATGGCTTAGGCGAAACCGTGGTGCAAGGTGCCGTCAACCCGGACGAGTTTTACGTACACAAGCCTACCTTGGCGCAAGGCAAAGCTTCCATCGTGCGCCGCACCATGGGTTCAAAATTGATCAAAATGGTGTTCTCGGATGCCACCCAAGCCGGCAAAAGCACCCACACCATAGACGTGGATGCGGCTGACAGCGACCGTTACTCATTAAGCAATGACGATGTTTTAGAATTGGCACGTTACGCCATGACCATAGAGGCGCATTACGGCTGCCCAATGGACATAGAATGGGGTAAAAACGGCATAGACAACAAACTCTACATCTTGCAAGCACGCCCTGAAACGGTGAAATCGCAAGAATCGCTAAACAACGTCACGGAAACCTTCAAGCTTAATAAGCACCAAGCCACACCATTGGTAGTGGGCCGCGCGGTAACGCAAAAAGTAGGCGTGGGTCCAGTACGCATTGTGCTCGATCCGGCTGATATGCACTTGGTCCAACCGGGTGACGTGCTGGTGGCCGACATGACAGACCCTAACTGGGAACCGGTGATGAAACGTGCCAGCGCACTGGTCACCAACCGTGGCGGTCGTACCTGCCATGCGGCGATTATCGCGCGTGAATTGGGTATTCCTGCCATTGTGGGTTCAGTCAATGCGACCGACATCTTGCGTGAAGGCGAAGTGGTCACCGTATCATGCGCCGAAGGCGAATCCGGCTTTGTATACCATGGCGCATTGGATTACGAAGTCAGCACACAAGCGGCAGCGGCCCTAAGCAAAGCCCCATGCAAAATCATGATGAACGTGGGTAACCCAGACATGGCTTTTGGTTTTGCTAAAACGCCTAACGACGGCGTTGGTCTAGCCCGCTTGGAATTTGTGATTAATAACATGGTGGGCATACACCCGAAAGCCATATTAAACATGGACGCCATGCCTACCGCAGTCAAGGCCACCATTAAAAACCGCACACGCGGCTACGCCAATCCTAAGCAGTTTTACATAGATAAAGTAGCGGAAGGTGTCGCCACCATTGCCGCTGCGTTTTACCCAAAACCGGTCATTGTGCGTACCTCGGATTTTAAATCCAATGAATACAAAAAATTAGTAGGCGGCGACATCTACGAACCGGACGAAGAAAACCCAATGATAGGTTTCCGTGGTGCGGCGCGCTACATGGCCGAAGACTTTAAAGAATGCTTTGCCATGGAATGCACGGCCATGAAAAAAGTCCGCGATGAAATGGGTTTAACCAACGTGGAACTGATGATTCCATTCGTCCGCACCTTAGACGAGGCCAAAGCGGTTATCGACATCATGGCGGCCAATGGCCTTAAACGCGGCGAAAATGGCTTACGCATCATCATGATGTGCGAAATTCCATCCAACGCCTTGTTGGCTGAGCAATTTTTAGCGCATTTTGATGGCTTCTCTATCGGCTCTAACGATTTAACCCAGCTAACACTGGGCATGGACCGCGATTCTGGCATCTTAGCCGACGGCTTTGACGAGCGTAATGACGCGGTCAAAGTCTTAATCAAAATGGCCATACAAACCTGCAACCGCTTGGGTAAATACGTAGGCATATGCGGTCAAGGTCCATCCGACCACCCTGACTTTGCTGAATGGTTATTGGCCGAAGGCATCCAATCCATGTCGCTCAACCCCGATACCGTGGTTAGCACTTGGCAACGCCTTACCAAAAAATAAGCGTGCACAGCAAGCTTATTAGGCAGCCATGATAAACCGGACCGTTTTTTTCATCTCAGACGGTACCGGTATCACCGCCGGCGCCTTGGGTAAATTACTGGAGCATTTTCCTAGCACCAGCTTCACCCAAGTGCGCATGCCGTTTACCGACACCCTAGATAAAATCAAGCTGGCGCAAGAGGCCATTCTGCAAGCAGCCGAAGTCAATGGTGGCCGCCCAGTAGTCATCATGTCGATTGGTAGCATAGAACTGCGCAATGCTTTGAAGGAATCCAACGCCTACTTTATCGATTTGTTCAGCACCTTTATCGATCCACTGGGAGTGGAATTAGCCCAACAACCGCTAACCGGCGCCGGCATTGCCCATAGTGTCATGGGCAGCAAATACAACGACCGCATGGAAGCGGTTAACTTCACCCTAAACCACGATGATGGCATGACCAATTCTGGCTTAGAGGAAGCGCAAGTGATCTTGGTCGGCGTATCCCGTTGCGGCAAAACCCCCACCAGCGTTTACTTGGCCATGCAGTTTGGCATCAAAGCTGCCAACTACCCCTTGATTCCCGAAGACTTTGAACGCGGCACCCTACCGGCAATTTTGCACAAGCATTTAGATAAAATTTTTGGCCTCACCATCAAACCAGAACGCTTGCATGCCGTGCGCAGCGAACGCCGATTTGGTAGCTTCTACGCTTCGCTTGAGAATTGCCGTAAAGAAATTGCCACCGCAGAAAACCTCATGCGTAATGCCGGGATTACTTGGGCAGACTCCACCAGCCGCTCAGTAGAAGAGCTGTCTGCCATCATCATGGAAAAGACCCACAACCTAACGCAAGGCTAAGGGATAAAAACGAAAAAAGGCGCTTAATAGCGCCTTTTTTATTGCTGCTCACTTACTTCAAGTTAGCTTTGATTTTGTTTAAAATTTCCGCCGAATCCGGTTGCGTCATGCTGCCGTAGGCATACACCTGCTTGCCACCTGGCAAAATCAAGTATTTGTAGAAATTCCATTGCGGCGCATCACCGGTTTTAGCCAACAACTGCTTGTATAAAGGATTGGCATTGCTACCCGTCACCGAACTCTTGCTCATCATAGGGAATTTAACCGCGTAGGTTAGTTTGCAAAAATCGCCTATTTGTTTGTCATTACCCGGCTCTTGCCTAAAGTCGTTGGATGGAAAACCCAAGACCAACAAGCCCTTGTCCTTGTATTTGCTGTACAAGCCTTCCAAGGCATCAAACTGAGGGGTAAAGCCGCATTTGCTAGCCGTATTCACCACCAAAATAACCTTATCTTGGTGATCGCACAGCTTGATTTTTTCACCTTGCAAGGTGGTCAACTCATGGTTGTAGAGCTCATTACAAGCGGCATTGGCCATGCTGGTGGCTCCTAGTAATAATACGAATAAAAGCAGTTTTTTCATTATGTCACCCTTATAAAATTTAGGCTTGATCAAGTAATGCACTAAGGTGTTAAAATTAAATTCAATGTAACAGACTAGGCACCATGCATATGGTTCACTCAGCCAGTCTCTTCCGCTTATCAGTTGCACACGCTAAGGCATTAACAACAAAGGTTTACTACAAGCTTAATCATGTCCCTAACAATTAAAAATACCATCAAGATTGCCCTTGGGCTAATCGTCTTACCCGCCCTGCTGTTTAGTTTATATACCTGGGCTAGCCTAAACTGGGTCTACTCCTCAGGCGAGCGAGCCGGCTACGTGCAAAAATTTTCGCTGAAAGGCTACCTATGCAAAACCTGGGAAGGCGAGATTGTATTGGTGTCCATGCCTGGCACCCAAGCAGAAAAGTTTTTCTTCACGGTTCATGATGAGGCGGTAGCCAAAAAAGTAAACGACTCAATGGGCCTAAGGGTAAAAATTCACTACCAAGAACACAAAGGCATCCCCTCTTCTTGTTTTGGCGAAACGGCTTATTTTGTCGACGAACTGGTCGTATTGGAAAAGTAAGCCATACCCATAGCTATGGCTGACGAAAAAAATTACATCACCCCACAAGGGCATGCCGCGCTTGAAGCCGAATTTCAGGCCCTGCTCAAGGTAGAACGACCGGCCTTGGTTAAGGTGGTGTCATGGGCAGCCAGCAATGGCGACCGCAGCGAAAACGGCGATTACATTTATGGCAAACGCCGCTTACGGCAAATCGACAGTCGCTTACGCTTTTTAATGCAACGCATGGACGCTGCCGTCATTGTCGATCCGGCCACCCAGCAAGGCTTAGAAAAAGTATTTTTTGGCGCCTGGGTCAGTTTGTTCGCACTCAAAAACGACAGCGAACATCGCTACCGCATCGTCGGCAAGGATGAATTGGAGCCCTCTAAAGGCTACATTAGCTGGGTATCGCCACTGGCCAAGGCCTTGCTAGGCAAACAAGTAGGCGATGTCATCAAGGTCAGCACGCCAGCTGGAGACGAACAATACGAAATCGTTGAAGTGAGCTACCAAGCCGCAGCACAAGATGGCAGCAAGCCCACTTAAATCGTGAACAAAACCGCCTTACAGACTTGGGATGTATTTTGCAAAATTGTCGACAACCATGGCGACATTGGGGTGTGTTGGCGCTTATGCCAGCAGTTGGCAAATGAACACGCATCAAGGGTGCGCCTATTCATAGACGACATGCCGGCTGCCGCGCACATAGTGCCGCAATTAAACCCCAAGCTAGCGCAACAAGACATTGCCGGCGTGACGGTCTGCACTTGGCCAAACGAGGCCATCATGCCAGCCGCTACCGTGCTAGAGACTTTTTCATGTGGCTTACCCCTGGCTTATCTGGAAAAAATGCTGACGCAGCAATCGCATTGGATTAACCTAGATTACTTGTCCGCCGAGGACTGGGTGGCCGATTTCCATGGCAAACCCTCCCCGCAAGCGCAATTGCCCATCACCAAGCATTTTTTCTTTCCTGGCTTTGAAATACACACCGGCGGCTTACTGCGCGAGCGCGACCTTATCGCTAAGCGCATCGCTTACAGCAAGGACGCCCAGGCACAAAGCCAATTTTGGCAAGCGCTAGGCTGTGAGCAGGGCATGGCAGCCATAGAAAACAGCCTTAAGATTTCATTATTTTGCTACCCGCAAGCCAACGTCCCATGCCTGCTAGCTGGCTTGCAAAGCTTGGATCAAGCCGTCACCCTATTCTTTCCAGCCAGCCTGTTACACAGCACAGCCGAGCTCTTTCCGGATTTCGCACGGGGTGCTGGACTAAGCTTGAAAAAACAGAACATAACCGTGCAGCCCATACCCTTCCTAAGCCAAGCCAATTACGATCGCTTACTTTGGTCATGCGACTGCAATTTTGTGCGCGGTGAAGACAGTTGGGTACGCGCCATATGGGCAGGCCAAGCCTTTATTTGGCAGCCCTATATACAAGAGGAAGGCACGCATTTGAAGAAAATGCAGGCTTTTTTAGATCGCTACAGCCAGCAGGCCAGCCCAGAATTAAGCACCCTATTGACTGCAGCCCATTATGCTTGGTCGGATGCCCAAGCTCACGACAGCAAGATTTTTACTGAGCTCATGCAGGCACTAAGCCTAGCTAAGCAGCATGCGCTAGCGGAAGCCAATAGGCTGGCCAAGCAACCGGATTTGCTCAGCAAATTGCTGAGTTTTAATGAAAAATTAACAGAAAATAAGGTATAATTCGCGCCTTTGATGCTTAGCACAGGTTCTTTTTAAAGCCATTTTAAATGGCTTTTTCTTAACATAAGCACAGCACTTAACTATTTACTAACCCCTTATTTTGGCAGGGCAAATTTATGAAAACAGCACAAGAACTTCGCGCCGGTAATGTGATTATGGTCGGCAGTGACCCATTGGTCGTGGTTAAAGCCGAATACACCAAATCTGGTCGTAGCACGGCTGTAGTAAAAATGAAATTTAAAAACTTGTTAACCGACACACCTAGCGAAACCATTTACGGTGCCGGCGACAAATTTGAAGTCGTTATTTTAGAGAAAAAAGAAGCGACCTACTCTTACTTTGCTGATCCTAGCTATGTGTTCATGGATGCCGATTACAACCAATACGACGTGGATGCAGAATTCATGGAAGACGTGCTTCCCTACCTAGAAGACGGCATGCCAGTAGACATCCGTTTTTACAACGAGAAAGCCATCTCTGTTGAGTTGCCAACCACCGTAGTTCGTGAAATCACTTACACCGAACCAGCGGTTAAAGGCGACACCTCAGGTAAAGTAATGAAACCGGCTAAATTGGCTTCAGGCTTTGAATTGCCAGTACCTTTATTCTGCGCACAAGGTGACAAGATTGAAATCGACACCCGTACCGGTGAATACAGAAACCGCGTTTTAAAATAAATGTAGGCTTCATAAAGCCGTTGCAATGAAGATAAAAAGGGAGCGAACAAGCTCCCTTTTTTAATGCCTAAATCAGCCTAATCGCGTTATCATAACGCTAACTAAAAAAGCCCCTACCTTGGTGATATGGCTTGGAGATAAAGCGACGTGAACGATAAACAATCCGTTGCCCTAGCGGCAGCAAAGCACGTTAAAAACGGCATGCTGGTTGGCTTAGGCACTGGCTCCACAGCCAATTACTTCATTGCTGAATTGGCTAGACGTCAACGCGAAGAAGCCTTAAAAATCACCACCGTGGCCAGCTCGGTGACCAGCGCCATTTATGCCCACTCCTTGCAATTACCTAGCATCGCCATTGAGCAATTGAGCACGATTGATTTATACGTAGACGGTGCCGATGAATACACCTCGGACAGATGCTTGCTTAAAGGTCGCGGCAGCGATTTGGTTAAAGAGAAATTGCTAGCGCAAGCCGCCAATACGTTTATCGCCGTGGCCGAAGCCAGCAAACGGGTGGATTACCTAGGTCAAAAATTTGCCATTCCCATAGAGGTCATGCCCAATGCTTGGCAATTAGCCAAGCGTAGCTTAGAAGCCTTAGGTGGCGTGGGCGACCTACGCCCCAACACCAACAAAGACGGTCTATGGGTCACCTCACACGGCAGCTTGGTATTGGACATGCAATTTGAGAGCAGGCAAGATGCCGTTGCCTTAAACCAAGCGATTAACAACGTACCAGGCGTCGTCGAGCACGGCATTTTTTGTGGCCTGTGTGACGCCTTATTGATTGCTGAAAACGGCAAGGTTAGCGAGCATTGGGCTTAGGTAACTTTTTCAGCAAACCCCGCAACCTGGCTGTTTTATGCCTGTTGCTGGCTTTTGCCTTGCTATTGGCCTACCTGCCACGCAATGCCGTGGATTTTGCGCCACGCATCGATCCGAATAAACAAGAATTAGTCTTTGTCACACACAATGGCCCCACTACCTATTACCTAGGCAACGACAACTTGCCGGCTGGCATAGAGTACGATTTGGCCTTGATGTTTGTTCGAGACTACTACCCAGACCATGAGATACGCTTTGTCTTAGCCAACAGCATCAGCGAAGTCATCCCCAGCTTATTAAAAAATAAGGCCCACATTGCGGCGGCCAACCTAAGCATCACGCCATTACGCAAGCACCAAGTGCAGTTTTCCATCCCCTACCAAGAAACGCAGCAGCAACTTATTTTCAATAATGAATTAAATAAAAAACCGCAGAATCTCGATGCGCTATTGGGTAAAAAAATCAGTGTGCCCAAAGGCACCAGCTACGCAGAACGCTTAAGGCAATTGAAAAAAAGCCACCCTGGGCTTAAATGGGCAGAAGTGAATCAAACCAATACCGAATCGCTGCTAGAAGAAGTGGGGGATGGTTTATTGGATTACACCGTGGCCGACAGCCATTTAGCGGCCTTAATGCAAAACCATTACCCCAACCTAGACGTGGCCATGAACATAGGCCCTAGCGACCACATCGCTTGGGCTATGTCGAAAAATGCCGACCCACGCTTGGTGCGCAATGTGCAGGCATTTTTTGCCAAGATCAAAGCCGACGGCAGCTTGCGCAATTTATTGGACCGCTATTACGGCCACAATGAGCGGCTCAACACCCTGGATGTCAGCACCTTCCTTAAGGATTGCAACAGCTTGCTACCTAAATACCAACGCCTATTTAAACAAGCGGAAAACATCACCGGCATAGACTGGCGTTTGCTGGCCGCCTTGAGCTACCGCGAATCGCATTGGGACACCTACAACACCTCGCCCACCAACGTGCGCGGCTTGATGATGCTAACCGAAGAAACGGCGGATTTAATGGGCGTGACCGATAGGCTGGATCCCAAACAAAGCATCCCGGCTGGCGCTAAATATTTGCTCAAACTGATAGACACCGTGCCAGACAGGATACCCGAGCCGGATCGCACTTACATGGCTTTGGCAGCGTACAACATAGGCTATGCCCACGTTGAAGACGCCAGGGTGCTGGCTGCACGGCTAAACCTTAACCCCGACAGTTGGGCAGACGTGAAAAAGACTTTGGTTTTATTAAAGCATCCGGAATACTACAACACAGTGAAATACGGCTATGCCAGTGGCGGCGCGCCTGTGGTGTTTGTTGAATCGGTGCGCAGCTACCAGCGCATATTGGAGCGCCAGCAACCTAAAAATGGCATCGATTTAAACCTGTTTAAATTGGCCTTTGCCGCTTAAGAAAACCGCCAATTTAAGCCGCTTGAATCAGCGCTAGATTATTCATGTAAGGGCGCAACACTTCCGGCACGGTCACGCTGCCATCGGCATTTTGGTAGTTTTCCAAGACGGCCACCAAGGTGCGGCCCACCGCTAAACCTGAGCCGTTCAAAGTGTGCACCAATTCCGGTTTGCCCGCCTCGTTTCTGAAGCGCGCTTGCAAACGGCGTGCTTGAAACGCTTCGCAATTCGATACCGAGGAAATTTCACGGTAAGTATTTTGTGCCGGCAACCACACTTCCAAATCGTAGGTTTTAGCCGCACCAAAGCCCATGTCACCCACGCACAAGGACACCACGCGATACGGCAGACCTAAGTCTTGCAATATGCGCTCGGCGTGCCCTACCATCTCTTCTAAAGCCTCATAGCTCTTGCTAGGATGGACTATCTGCACCATTTCAACTTTATCAAATTGATGCTGACGTATCATGCCTTTGGTATCGCGACCGTAGGAACCTGCCTCAGAACGGAAACACGGCGTGTGCGCAGTGAGTTTAATAGGCAAGGCTTCCAAGGCGACGATCTCATCGCGCACGGTATTGGTTAAGGTGACTTCCGATGTGGGAATCAAGTACAGCTTGCTGTCGTTGTGATTTAGGCTGAATAAATCGGCCTCAAACTTAGGCAATTGGCCGGTACCGATCAAGCTATCGGCATTCACCATGTAAGGCGTGTAGCATTCTGTGTAGCCGTGCTGCTCAGTCTGGGTATCGAGCATGAATTGCGCTAAAGCGCGGTGCAATTTAGCAATCGCGCCACGCATAAAGGTAAAGCGCGCACCGGACAGTTTGATGCCGGTATCAAAATCCAAGCCCAGCGGCGTGCCAACATCGGTGTGGTCTTTAACGGCAAAATCGAATTGGCGCGGCAAGCCAACCTTACGCACTTCGACGTTATCGGCTTCGGATAAACCAGCCGGCACGCTGTCGTGCGGCAAGTTAGGCACATTCAATAACAAGGCTTGCAACTGCGCTTGCAATTCACTCAATTGTGCCTCATCGGCTTTTAACTGATCGCCCAAGCCGGCCACTTCAGCCATGACGGCGGACACATCCTCGCCTTTGGCTTTGGCCATGCCGATTAATTTAGAGGCATTATTGCGTTTGGCTTGCAAGTCTTGGGTGCGGGTTTGCACGGTTTTGCGCGTTTGCTCTAGGGCCAAAAAACCGGCCGCATCAAAATCAAAACCGCGTTTTTTTAAGGCGCTCACCACCCCATCTAAATCGTTGCGTAAAGCTTGTATGTCTAACATAGTCTGATCCTAAACCTGATATCACTTGGCTCTAAGCGGCCAATTGAGCTATTTTTTGGCCTTTTTGTCCAAGTCACGCAAATGCGCTAATTTTTCCGTAATTTTACCTTCTAAGCCGCGCGGCGTGGGGATATAAAATGGCGGCGGCGTCAATCCGTCCGGGAAATAATCCACCCCAGCGGCATACGCTTCCGGTTCATTGTGGGCATAACGGTAAGCCTTGCCGTAGTCCAAGTCTTTCATGAGTTTGGTGGGCGCGTTTCTTAGGTGCAAAGGCACGGGGCTGGAATCGCCGTTGGCGACAAAAGCCTTGGCTTGATTGTAAGCTTGGTAAGCCGCGTTGCTTTTCGGCGCTACCGCCAAATAAATAACCGCGTTAGCCAAAGCCAACTCGCCTTCAGGCGTGCCCAAGCGCTCAAAAATCTGACAGGCTTCCAAGCACATGCTTTGCGCCCGCGGGTCAGCCAAACCGATGTCTTCTATGGCCATGCGCACTATGCGTCGGCCTAAATACAAGGGGTCGGCACCGCCATCTAGCATGCGTAAAAACCAATACAAGGCGGCATCCGGATTGGAGCCGCGTACCGATTTATGCAAGGCTGAAATCTGATCGTAGAATGCCTCGCCGCCCTTATCAAAGCGACGCATTTTGCTGGCCATGGTGGTTTGCAAAAAGGCCAGATCGATGGCCGTTATCCCGGCGCTGTCGGCCGCATTAAACAAGCCTTCTAAAAAGTTTAGCAATCGGCGCGCGTCGCCATCGGCATAAGAGATGATCTGCTCGCGCGCATCCGCACTGACATCAACTTTAGCCGCCACCAAAGCTTGCGCCCTATCCAGCAAAATGCCTAACTCCTCATCGGACAAGGCATTCAAGACAAACACTTGCGAGCGGCTTAATAGCGCACTGTTGACTTCAAACGAGGGGTTCTCAGTGGTGGCACCGATAAAGGTAATTAGGCCACTCTCCACATAGGGCAAAAAGGCATCTTGCTGGCCCTTATTAAAGCGGTGCACCTCGTCCACAAACAAGATGGTTTTGCGGCCGGATTGCTGCAAGGTGTGCTCGGCCCGTTCCACGGCCTCACGGATGTCTTTAATGCCGGATAAAACCGCCGAAATGGGAATAAAGTCGGCATCGGCGGTGTTGGCTATCAATCTAGCCAAGGTGGTTTTACCCACGCCAGGCGGCCCCCACAGTATCATGGAGGGCAGTTTGCCGGATTGAAAAGCCAAGCGCAGCGGCTTGTTGGCTGCCAATAAATGCGATTGCCCCACCACTTCGTCTAGGGTGGTGGGTCGCAACTGTTCAGCCAGCGGTGCAACTGGGCTAGGGGCCGCAAATAAATCAATGGACATGCTGTATTGTCACCCTATGCAAGCTCCTTTGGTAGCCTGGCTTTAAATGCTGCATTCTAATGCCCCGTCATCCTCGCCATCCAAACCGGCTGGCAACATAAAACTCACGCCTGGGTCACGCGTTAGGACTACCGGCGGTAAATTCGGTGGCGCAAAACCAAATTGCCCCGCCATTAAATCCACGTAGCCCAGCTCATTCGTCACCACGATGGCGCCAACTATCACGGCAAAATAGGCCCCTTCCGCCAGGTCATCGCAATCGTTCTTTTTATCGGGGCGCGGCTCACAAACGCGTAGGTCGTATTCCGTGCCGCGTATGCCTATGGTCGCCGTGTGCGTATTGGCTTGGTAGGCATCGCGCTTACCGCGTTTACTGATTAAGCCAGTGATGGCCCGCAAGCCACCTTTTAATGCAGAAAAAACAAAGCGATCTTGATCGGGTTGCTCTTGCTCAAAATGGTAGGTGTCAATTTTAATCTCGGTATTTGAACGCAGCACCATTTGCCCACCATCGCTCATCAACACCCGCACGTAACCGTCATCGCCAGTAATCAGGCTATCACCCTGCTGCACGGCCATGCCCTTCTTAGCATCGACCAAACTGCCCAAGGCTTTTTGCACCCGCACCTTACCAGTCAAATGGGTCAATTGGCCATCGGCCAGCGCAGGACTGCTTAGCAAACACGCCAGCAAGCTGGCCAACAGGAATTTCCGCCAGCTCAACAGCTACTTATCCCCCACCACATCAATGCCTTTAGGCACCTTAAAAACAAAGGCGCGCGCGTCCATTTTAGGATTAACTTTAACCTGGCTAAACACGATGCGGGTTTGATGGCCAAAGCTGTCCAGCATATCCATGGCTTGCAGGCTGTCGTCCTTGAAGCCCAATGAAATTTTACTAAAGCCGGCATCGCTGTCTTTGGGCTGACTGCTCACCCAATCCAGCTTGTCTTTACGGTAGGCATTGACCAACTTAAAGCTGCTTTCTATGCCACGCTCGCCGGCCAGTAAAGCTGCCGGACTGGAGCCTAAGGCATGGCTTAAGGCGCGCACCGTGACTTGCGCTAACTCGGTGTCGTACAACCAAACTTGTTTGCCGTCGCTGATGATTTGTTGCTCAAAAGGCCGGTCGTAATCCCAACGAAATTTATTCGGCCGTTGCAATTGCATGTGACCGTAAACTTCCTGAATCTTATTGCCTTTTTTATCCGTCACCACTTGGTAAAAATCGGCTTGCATGGCTTGCGTGTCTTGGTAAAACTTAGTCAAGCTGCTGATGCCATCTGCCAGCCCAATTAATGGCAAGAGCATCAGGCTTAGGAATAAGCTGGCGTTTAATTTATGCATGGCTGGAAACTCAATTTAACTTAAGGTAGGGAATCGCAAGCCTAGGCTTCGTGATGAGGCGCAATGACTTCGCGGTTGCCGTTGCTTTGCATGCTGGACACCAAGCCGGCCCGTTCCATGTCTTCAATCAGACGGGCGGCACGGTTATAGCCTATGCGCAATTGACGCTGCACACCGGAAATACTGGCGCGACGGGTTTTGAGCACGATGGCCACGGCTTCGTCGTACAAGGGATCCACTTCGTTAGAGCCAGCGCTGTCGCCGAAATCGGCCCCGCCTTCTTCCGCTTCATTGGTCAAAATGCCGTCCACGTAATTCGGTCCGCCTTGCGCTTTAAGGTAATTCACCACCTTATGCACTTCTTGATCGGAGACAAACGCCCCATGGATACGCACTGGGTAACCGGTACCCGGTGGCATATACAGCATGTCCCCTTGACCGAGCAGGGCTTCCGCGCCCATTTGATCTAGGATGGTGCGTGAATCGATTTTGCTGGAAACCTGGAATGAAATACGGGTAGGCACGTTGGCTTTAATTAAACCGGTGATCACGTCTACCGATGGGCGTTGGGTAGCCAACACCAAGTGTATGCCGGAGGCACGGGCTTTTTGCGCTAAGCGCGCAATCAGCTCTTCCACTTTCTTACCCACCACCATCATCAAATCGGCCAGTTCATCAATCACCACCACGATTAAGGGCAATTCAGTTAAGGGTTCTGGCTCATCCGGAGTTAAGCTAAATGGGTGCGGAATTTTCTCACCGGCTTTTTCGGCATCGCGTATTTTTTGGTTGTAGCCGGCCAAGTTACGCACACCCAACATGGACATCAATTTATAGCGTCGCTCCATTTCCGCCACACACCAATTTAAGGCGCTGCCGGCTTGGCGCATGTCGGTTACCACCGGTGCCAACAAATGCGGGATGCCTTCGTAGACCGACAACTCCAACATTTTTGGATCGATCAATATCAAACGCACTTGGCTGGCATCGGCCTTGTATAGCCAACTTAGGATCAAGGCGTTAATGGCCACCGATTTACCTGAACCCGTGGTACCGGCTACCAAGACATGCGGCATTTTGGCTAAATCGGCCACCGCTGGGTTGCCGGCAATGTCTTTACCCAAGCAAATGGCTAGAGGTGACTTCACATCCGCATAAGCCTGGCTGCCCATGATCTCGGACAGGTAAACAATTTGCCGCTTAGGATTGGGTATCTCTAAACCCATGCAGGTTTTGCCGGGTATGGTTTCCACCACACGCACACTCACCACCGACAAGGCCCTTGCTAAATCTTTAATCAAATTGGTAATTTGGCTGCCTTTTACCCCGGCTGCCGGCTCCAATTCAAAACGGGTAATCACCGGGCCGGGTTGCGCGGTCAAGACTTTAACCTCTATGCCAAAGTCCATCAGCTTGCGCTCGATCAATCGCGAGGTGAAATCCAAGGTTTCAGCCGCGGGCAACTCGACGCTGCCAGTGGGCTCGTCCAACAAATGGATAGGTGGCAAAGCGGAATCGGGCAAGGCTTCAAATAAGGGCGCTTGCTTCTCTTTCTGCGCACGGGCACTTTGTGCAATCTCAACCACCGGCGGCTCAATAAACACCGGCTCGCGGGTTTCCACCCGTTTGCGCTCGGTTTCAACGAATTCAGCGCGCTCCAACTCCACTGCCTTACCGGCTTTGCGGTCTTGCCAATCTTGCCATTTATACATGGCCCATTCGTAGCTATTGATTAAGCCGGCACCGAATTTTTCGGTCAGCATGATCCATGACCAGCCGGTAAATAAGCTAAAACCGACCACCAACATGGCCAACAACATCATGGTAGAACCGGTATAACCAAATAGGCTGCGCAACAAGCCATCCACGGCCACGCCCAACATGCCACCCGCCTCATCCGGCACAGACGCAGGCAAGCTGACTAAATGGCCGGCTTCCAATGCGCTGGAGGCCGTCAACAATATGGCAAAGCCAATAAAATTAAACAGTAAAAAGGGTTTGTTGCTGCCCTCCACCACTTCCAATTTTAAATAGACCAACCACATGGCATAAAAGGCCAATACCGCCCACCACCATGCAGAAAAACCGAATAGGTACAACATCATGTCCGACACCCACGCACCCACATAGCCACCACCGTTTTGCACGATGGCATTTTCAGCTGCCATGTGTGACCAAGAGGGGTCTTCCCGGTGGTAAGTGGCCAATATGACGACTATGTAAAGGCCAGCCAAGACCAAGCCTAGCCACCATGCTTCTTTTACTAATTTGTTACTGATGGTTGGGGGAGCAGTGACTTCAACGGCGCGACGCGCATTCACTGGAGTGGATTTTTTTTTGAAAAACAAGATAGTAAAACCTTACAAATTAGTCGTTAAATTTAATTATAGCAGTATCAAAGTCGCTTAGTAGCTAATACAATATCTATCTATCATTAACTGCGTTTTACTGGCTTTTTTAGGTGAATTTTCTCCGGTTTTTTGCCTCTATTGCCGCATTAACGCAAGCCACTTTTTTATACGCTATTTAGTAAAGGTTTTAACCATGGCAACACGTCACGCGAAATTACTCATTTTAGGTTCTGGCCCTGCCGGCTACTCCGCTGCGGTTTATGCAGCACGCGCTAACCTCAACCCGGTTTTAATCACCGGCATCGCACAAGGTGGTCAATTAATGACCACCACCGAAGTGGACAATTGGCCTGCCGATGCCGATGGCGTGCAAGGCCCTGAATTGATGGCGCGCTTTCAAAAGCACGCCGAACGCTTCAATACGGAAATGGTGTTTGATCACATCCACACCACGCATTTAAATGAAAAGCCCATACGCCTAGTCGGCGACAGCGGTGAATACACTTGCGATGCCTTAATCATTGCAACCGGCGCCTCAGCCAAATACCTGGGCTTGCCTAGCGAAGAAAAATTCAGCGGCAAAGGCGTGTCTGCCTGCGCCACCTGCGACGGCTTCTTTTACCGCAATCAACCGGTAGCGGTGATTGGTGGCGGCAACACCGCCGTCGAAGAAGCCTTGTATTTATCCAACATCGCCAGCAAGGTCACCTTGGTGCACAGACGCGATAAATTTAAAGCCGAAGCGATCTTGATCGACAAATTACACGAGCGCGTGGCCGAAGGTAAAATCGTCTTAGAAACGCACCAAACGCTAGCTGAAGTGTTGGGCGACGACAGCGGCGTAACCGGTATGCGTCTAAAAAATGTCAACGATGGCAGCACCAAAGACATCGCCTTAATGGGCGTGTTCATTGCCATCGGCCACAAACCCAACACCGATATTTTTGCTGGCCAACTGGACATGGAAGGCGGCTACATCGTCACACAAATGGGTCGTGCCGGCAATGCCACGGCCACCAGCGTGCCTGGCGTCTTTGCTGCGGGCGACGTGCAAGACCACATCTACCGCCAAGCCATCACCAGTGCCGGCAGCGGCTGCATGGCGGCCTTGGATGCAGAGCGCTATTTAGACCACTTAAAGTAAGTGCCTATGGGCGATGTAACTATCGTCAATAAATCAAGTATATGGGTAGTGCAGTGGCGCAATCAGACGACGACTCAGCGGAATTATTTTCACTTGCGGTGCAAGACGTTAG
>ERZ1034361.595-NODE-595-length-22519-cov-4.738526_pt1 | contig 22519 bp, 24 predicted proteins | sample MGYA00520617_ERZ1034361 | MGnify/ENA primary metagenome ERZ1034361 (study PRJEB33736, sample SAMEA104284507) | Azolla filiculoides | biome: Urban; feature: Water surface; material: Ditch water | place: Netherlands | collected 2015-10-28 | depth 0-0.1 m ...
CCGAGGGTTCGAATCCCTCCCTCTCCGCCAGTACAAAGACCTCAAACCTGCTTAGCAGGCATTGAGGCAGCCCTGGGTCATGGAAAAAATGTTTGTGGAGAAATCTAGGGGGCAGCTTTAGGGTGGAACCCGTCGTTGGACGTGCTGCTGGAAAGCGTCGGCTTTCGAACCATTGCAGCCGGTCACATCTTTTAAGACGTTGACTTGTTTGTAGCGGTTGCTGCCGGTCGTGTCCCGCAGTCATTTGTGGGCTTTCTGCCAGTAGCGGTCGGTCGATCTTTAACCATCAGGCTCGGCAGCCGGTCAGTTCGGTCATAGGCCAATGACCGCTACCACACATCCTATCCAGTGCTGACGGATAGGATCCATTGATGCATGGGCCAATTTGCACAACAGGCTATGACGCCCAATGAACAGGGAGCCCTGCACATTTTCGATGCAGCGACGTTTTCTTACTGAACTAGCTGGATGTCAGTGACGATCATCTTGCCACCTTCATTGATCACCATAAACTTAATTTTTTCGCCTGGCTTGATGCTGGTCAATAAACTCTTATCTTTAGCAGTAAATACCATTGTCATTCCCGGCATATCCATATGTTTGATTTCGCCGTGTTTGATCGTGACCTTGCCAGTTTCGAGATCAATTTTCTTGACCTCTCCGTCGGTTAAAGACGGCGTCATTTGAGACATGTTCATCTTGCTGTGATCCATGACAGCTTGGGAAAAACTGCTTAAGGGAAGAGCCGCACCAATGGTCAATAGTGCAATTGCAATTTTCGTTTGAATATTTTTCATATTTTCCTCATGAGTAAGAGTTAAAAACTTTTGATGATCCGTCTTTTTGGATTAGCAAGACTTGATACGCGTCACGCCTTGCGCCGTAGACAGGACCGTCCATTCCAGGAGATCCGATAGGCATCCCCGGAACGGCAAGACCTAACGCTTGTGGTTTTTCTTTGAGTAAACGTTGAATGTCTTCGGCTGGCACATGCCCCTCAATCACATATCCACCGACCAGAGCTGTATGACATGAAGCGAACTTTTGAGGCATACCCAGTCGAGCCCGCGCTGCGTTATTACCTTGATCGTTTACTTTCAAAGAAAAATTATTCTTTTCTAAATGAATAATCCAGTCTTTGCAACAGCCACAGTTAGGGTCTTTCCAGACTTGTATAGCTATAGCGTTTGGGCTGGCTGCAATAGCAATTGAGGACGAGCACATTGAAGCTATTCCCAACAATAGCAACCGCCTCGTTGAATTTTTTGAACTGTTTTTGTCAGTCATTTCAGCAGCCCTTTCCTGTAATGAAATTACTTCTTGCCAACCTTGATCGCGCCCTTCATCCCAGCTTCGTAGTGGCCTGGCATCAAGCAGGCAAAATTTACGGTTCCAGTCTTCGTGAATTGCCAAACAATTTCGCCTTGCTGTCCTGGAGATAGTGTCACTTTGCCAGGTTCGTCATGTTCCATATCTGGGAATTTTTTCATCTGCTCCAGATGCTCGAGCAATTCCTTCTGGGTGCCCAGACTCAATTCGTGCTTGACCTTTCCTTGATTCTTGACAACAAAGCGGACCGTCTCTCCTTGCTTGACCTGAATAGATGAGGGTGTGTAACGCATGTTATCCGTCATATCGACATTGATGGTCTGCGTTACCTTGGAGGCAACACCTGGTTTGCCAATTGCGGTTTCCTCGTCAGCATGGCCATGCCCACCGGCGTGCTTTCCAGCCGCAAAAGCCGACGCTGACAGGGTCAGAGCAACCAAAACAAAGATTTGGCGAGAAGTGATGTACTTGGGTTTCATTCGTTAACTCCGGAAAAAAAATTCAGTGATTGCTATGTGATGAGGGCTTGCGCACCTTGACTTCGGTCGTTTTGGCGGGCATCTGGGCGCGAGGCATGGACTGCCCACCCTCCGCCTTGAAGCGCGCTGGTTCAGTCAACGGCCCGGTGTACTCATGGGCTACCGTGCCTTCGGGATGCTTGTACCAACCCGGGTCCTTGTAGTCCCCCGGCTTTTGATTACGGCGGACCTTCAGAACGCTGAACATGCCACCCATTTCGACCGATCCGAAGGGGCCTTGGCCAGTCATCATCGCAGCGGTGTTGTCAGGGATGGGCATTTCCATCTCAGTCATGTCGGCCATACCACGCTCACCCATGACCATGTAGTCTGGAATCAGGTTATTGATCTTCTTGGCGATGCCACGGTGATCCACACCAATCAATGTCGGAACGTTATGACCCATGGCGTTCATGGTGTGATGGCTTTTGTGACAGTGGAAGGCCCAGTCCCCTTCCTCATCTGCCAGAAACTCGATCTGTCGCATCTGACCGACGGCCACATCGGTCGTCACTTCATGCCAGCGGGTGCTCTTGGGTGTCGGGCCACCGTCCGTACCAGTGACGAGGAACTCATGGCCGTGCAAATGTATGGGGTGGTTCGTCATCGTCAGATTGCCAATGCGAATACGCACCTTGTCGTTCAGGCGAACATTGAGGCTGTCAATGCCTGGAAATATCCGGCTATTCCAGCTCCACAGGTTGAAGTCCAGCATTGTCATGATCTTGGGGGTGTAGCTGCCCGGATCGATGTCATAGGCGTTGAGTAGGAAGCAGAAGTCTCGCTGGACCTCATCAATCAGATCATTCTTGACCTTAGGATGGGTCACCCAAAAGCCCATCATGCCCATGGCCATCTGTGTCATCTCATCAGCATGCGGGTGGTACATGAAGGTGCCAGGCCGGCGCGCGACGAACTCGTAAACAAACGTCTTGCCGGAGGGAATAGCCGGCTGGTTCAGTCCGGCCACACCGTCCATGCCGTTGGGCAGGCGCTGCCCGTGCCAGTGAATGGAGGTATGCTCTGGCAGCTTGTTGGTCACGAAGATCCGTACGCGATCGCCCTCGACCACTTCAATCGTGGGCCCCGGGCTCTGGCCGTTGTAGCCCCAGAGATGGGCTTTAAAGCCAGGGGCCATTTCCCGCACTACTGGTTCGGCGACCAGGTGAAATTCCTTGACGCCTTGATTCATGCGCCATGGCAAAGTCCATCCATTCAGCGTCACCACCGGGTTGTAGGCGCGTCCGCTGTTGGGGACAAGCGGCGCCATGGTGTTAGGGCTGGTCTGTATTACAGGCTCAGGCAGAGCGGCCATCGCCACGCGGCTGACCGCGCTGGCGGCCACGGCACCACCAGCAATCCCGGCGTACTTAAAAAAGTCTCTTCTGGAAGTCATCGTTGTATCTTTCATTCAATGAGGCGCAGCGCCACCGGCTGGCGCACTGGGCATGGCTGCCAGCGGAGTGTTCATCGGTCGCCCGACCAGTGAGGCTTGTAGCGCGGCATCCGCTAGCCAAAACTGCTGCTCGGCTCCGATCGCAGCCATGACCGTAGAGACCTGATCACGTGAGTCCGCCAGCAACTCGAAGATGCCGATGATCATTCCGTTGTAGCGCAGTTGGTTCTCTTCTGAGATCACCTTACGAAGCGGTATCACCTCGTCCCGGTTGTGCCGTGCAATGTCATAAGCCGTGCGATAGGATGAGTAGCTTTCTCGCAAGCTTGAACCCGCCGAGCGGACGGTCGCCTCAAGCTGATTGGCTGCGGCCAAGGTGCGTGCGTTCATGGCATCGCGCTGCATGCCCCCCCAATCAAAGATGGGCAGGCGTACCGCGATTTCATACCCTCGCGCTACGCTGCGCTCACCCGCCACGCTGTTCGTGCTGGTGTTGCGCATGGCCCTCAGTTCAATGTCGGTGATGCTGGTGACCATGTTCAAACCCTGGGCTCTGGCGGAAGCATCCAGTGTGCTTTGGGCAAGACGGATGTCGAGGCGGTTACGCGTAGCAAACGTCGCAACGCCCTGCGGATCGAGCGCCTGTTTGGGTAGTTCAGGCAAGCGGTCCGGCAGTTTGAGCATCTGGGCCTGTTGGGCATCCAGACCGAGTACGCGTACGAACTCTTCGCGGGCAGCAGTTACTTGGTGAGTTGCTGTTGCCAATCGGGTCCCTGCGTCCGCATAGAAGGCCTGCTCACGAGCCCGTGTGAGGCGATTGAAGTTGCCTATGGCCTGCATCCTGCGAGCCAGTTCGGCACTCGCTGCAGCGCTTTCATACACCTGCTTGGCATACTGAAGCGTCTGTTGGGCAGCCACGGCGCGGACCCATGCCTGGCGCACGCGGGTGACCTGGTCGACCACATCACTCGACAGTCGCAGATGGGCCACTTCGATGCGACGGTTGGCGATTCCCTGGCGACTAGGCAGTGTCAGGATATCGAGCAGGCCGAAGGAAAGCGCACGGCTCAACTCCAACTCATCACCGGCCACCATGCGCTCCAGGGAGAAGAACGGGTTTGCAATTCTGCCCACTTGTGCCGCATCTGCGGACTCCGCCCAACCTTGAGCCAGCAGCGCCTGGAGCGACGGGCTGTTGACGAGCGCCAGCTGGACCGCCTCGCGCTGACCCAGAATGTTTTGAAGCAGCTTCTGGGCCGCCTGCGCACGCTGTTCGCGCTCATCGGCAGTCCGCGCGAGAGAAATCTGCCCTTCGGCAAAACTCTTGGCCTCCTCGTTCACCCGGGCAACGTTTTGTTCGAGGCTAACAGTGGCGCAACCGGCAAGCGTGGCCAAGGCGATCGCGGATAGCGCCAGTTTCCCTAGCGAGGTGCTTGGGATGCGCTTCATGGCTTGACTCCCCCATGATGACTAGATTGCGTATCAGGCACTTCAGAGGCATCCTTTAGGGCCTCACCTGTCGCGACCTCCTTGGCATAGCTGCGCCAGCCTCCAATACGACCTACCAAGTCGTTGGCTTTGACCCAGGACTGAATGGCCTGGTCGTTGTAGGGGCGGAAGTCACTAAGTGCAGACTTGTACTCAACTTCCACCACCGAAAGATTTTTCACGGGCTCTTTGTTGGCTTGGGCCGCGGCTACACCAGCTAACATGGCACAACTCAGGGCGAGACATGTCTGTGCGAATAATAGTGAACGTCTGACGAGCATGGTTTCCTCAATGTGATCGGTAACATAGACAGGGGGAATTATTAAAATACCAAGTCGTCAGCACGATGTCGAAAAGATTACATATTTGTCATCTCGCCATCGCAATAAATGGAAGTCGTCATACTCAGGTCTGCCAAAGAGGGTCAGTTGCCAATGAAAATTTTGATTGTGGAAGATGAGCCTAAGACCGGGGCATATCTGCGCCAGGGACTGATCGAGGCCGGTTTCGTTGTGGACTTGGCCAGAAATGGGCCCGACGGCCTTCACCTAGCTCTTGGCGGTAACTACGATCTCGCGATCCTGGATGTGATGATGCCGGGCATGAGCGGTTGGGAGGTCCTGCAGGCGATACGTCATGAAGGCCTACAAGTGCCAGCCATGTTTCTCACCGCCCGCGATCAGGTGGAAGATCGCGTGAAGGGGCTTGAATTAGGCGCCGACGATTACCTCGTCAAGCCGTTTTCCTTTGCCGAGCTCTTGGCCCGAGTTCGCACCATTGTGCGCCGCGGTCGTAGTGGCACCGAATCCACGACCTTGCAGGTGGCAGACCTCCAACTTGATCTGCTACGCCGCCGCGTCACCCGAGACGGCAAGCGCCTTAATCTTACCGCCAAGGAGTTTGGATTGCTGGAACTGCTGATGCGTAGGCAGGGAGAAGTCCTGCCCAGGTCGCTGATCGCCTCTCAGGTTTGGGACATGAACTTCGACAGCGACACTAACGTCATCGAGGTGGCCATGAGGCGTCTGCGCGTCAAGATCGATGATGATCACCAGTTCAAGCTGATCCAAACTGTACGCGGCATGGGCTACGTGCTCGAAGCGCCGGAGGGTCGCTAGATGTTTCGCAGGCTGTCACTGACATCCCGCCTCACCATCTTTTTTATAGCGCTGGCCAGTTCGGTCATCCTGGGCTTGGCGCTTCTTTTCATGGTAGAGGCTGATAGGCACTTCGTCGACCTCGATAGCGCCGCCTTGGATGATAAAAAGCACCTGATCGAGGGCATTCTGGCCAGTTCTCGATCCCATGAAGAAGCTCGCAGTCGCCTGAACGAAGCATTGAGCCATCACCACAGCCTTTACGCTCTGGTCAAAGGACCGCAGGGTGAAAAGTTGTACCAGACCAACGGATACAGCGGCCCGACTACGCAAGCATCATTCATCACGAATGACGACGGCCACGGGCTTCAGTCTTGGAGGAGTGGCGGTCGCGAGTTCCATGAGATGAGCTTTACTGCTGGCATGGTTCAGGGAATGGCCGGGCCGCTCCAAATATCACTCGCCGTCGATACGCAGCACCACCAAGAATTCATGAGGGAGCTCCGGCGCAGCATTGCGATCTATGCTGTGCTGGCCATTCTTCTAAGCGGATTCTTGGCTTGGTTCGCGGCTCATCAAGGCATGTCTCCGCTGCGCGCAATGAAACGTCGCGCCGCTGCAGTGACAGGCCAACAGTTGCAAGAGCGCATGCCCGAGGATGCCGTCCCGATTGAAATGGCAGATTTGGCAAGGGAACTCAATGAGATGTTGGGTCGCCTGCAGAACGACTTCAAACAGCTTGCTGATTTTGCGGCGGATTTGGCACATGAACTTCGCACACCCATCAGCAATCTCCTCACCCAAACACAGGTGACGCTGTCCACCCAACGCGACCTTAAGACATACCAAGATACGCTGGCGTCCAACGCAGAGGAATTGCAGCGTTTGGCTCGGGTGGTATCAGACATGCTATTCCTCGCCAAGACAGAGCGGGGGGTAGACCTGCCCCATAAGGAGTCCTTCTCGGCAGCACAAGGAGCTCGCGAACTCGTTGAATTTTATGAAGCCGTTGCGGACGAAAAACGCATCTTGATGAGCGTGGAAGGTGATGGGCGAATCTATGGCGATCGTTTGATGTTCAGACGTGCCTTGAGCAACCTCCTATCCAATGCGCTCAGGCATGCACCAGTCGGCGGTGTCGTGGGCGTCAGAATCGAAAGTTCGTCGCGTGGAATTGAAGTCACTGTCAAAAACACGGGCAAGGAGATTCCATTGGATGTCCAGCAGAGAGTCTTCGAGCGCTTCTATCGCGCAGACTCAGCACGCAGGCACCCAGCTTCTGACGGGGCAGGCTTGGGGCTGTCGATTACCAAAGCCATCGTCGAGGCCCATGGCGGGGCGATCTCGGTTACTTCAGACCAGGAGTGGACTCGATTCAGGCTTGTTTTTCCAGGGCTTCAAGCAAGGATGAGGCAAGCGACTGAACTACTTAGTCGGCCCTGAATAACGCCTTTTGCGTGAACAAGAGAGGGCCGGATCGCGCTGTACCGATTCATAACAACCGCCGCAGCGGGCGCAAACAAATGAGACTGCCCAATGAGCAATCAAGGCGACCGGGGAAACTGCTGCGGCCGTGGGACGTGGCGGCCACACCGCTGGAACTGGCGCTGGCCAGGGGCCACCGGTGGTTGGCAATGCTGGAGTACGGCAAGTTGAAAAACCTGACTGAAATTGTAGCGCTGGAGGGAGTCGACAACAGCTACGTCAGCCGGATGGTGAATTTGACTACGCTGGCACCGGACATCGTCGAGGCGATTTTGGAGGATACGCTGCCGGATCACCTGACGCTGTTTGATCTTGCGGTGGACCCGCCTGCGCTGTGGGAGGAGCAGCGGTTACGGATTTGGTGAGACGGGACTGTAAAAGATAGTGATGGCGACTGACTCCAAGACAGCGGGGTGTCTGTAAAGCCAGCACCAGACCGCCCGATCATGTTCGCATAAGCACGGATCGCATACGCGGCATGTCGAGTGACCGGTATTTCAATTACAACGGTCCTCGTAGCTCCTCCCGCTTAAATGACCGGTAGTAATCGCCGCAACTATGACGTCCACTTACCGCGAGTGACTACAACCAGCCTAAATCACAGATTGATACAACAACAGCATCGTCCGCTTTTGGCCGAAAGCCGCCTCACCACGCTGAGAAAAAGCGTCAGGCCAACCGGTATGAACTTGTATGAAATCACCCCATACAAGCACCGAGGCACATGGCCACCCCTCTGCTGCGACACCACGGCTGGAAGGCACCCGAGACGTGCTGGACGTACTGACCTGCGGCATCGTCAGAACAGCAGCACGAGAGACCAAGCCGGAGCCCCTCATCCAGGCTCCAGCGACCCCGGCCGAACCCAGCCGAGAACTCCTGACCGAGAAAATGCTCGCCGATCGCTGGGTGTGTTCCGTCGCGCGGCTTCAGCGCTGGCGCACCGTCGGCGAGGGGCCGCCGTACTTGAAGATCGTGGGGAAGGTCCTGTACCGACTCAAGGACATTGAGGCCTACGAGGAAGCCAGCCTGGTCCGGAAGGTGTTCTAGGAGGGCTTTGGAAGGCCCCGAACGGATTGGAATTTGTTCGAACGACTTGGAATCAGTTCGAAATAGTCTTGGCGGAGCAGCGATGATAGCCCCACCAACCTGCTCAGGTCCGGATGCATCGTTTTTTGATGGCGCCGGGGATTCGAACCCGCAAATTCGGGGGCATGTTCATCCTTCATGCAGGCTTCCCCTTCAGGCCAGGGTCAACGAGCCTTCGATGTTCCCGCGAGCGGCATTCGATTTGGGACAGATCTAGTGAGCGGTATTCACTTCCCCCTTTGGGGCTTCGATCATGCCGAATTCTCTGTCACTGAACAGTACGAACTCTAGGAACTCCGTCACGTCAACCTGCTTAGGTTCGGATACATCTTTTTTGACAGGGTTGGACATTCGAACTTAACTACCGTACAAAGGCTGTATCGTGGCTCCCACGGATTTTCCGAGCCTTGCAGTAAGTGCTGCAATTGAAGGGATCATCCGCTCAGAGTAAACGCCAGCATGGCTGTTTCAGGTTGGTTACGGTCATTTGAGCCGTTGCATCCAGAAGACGGCGAACTGGGAAAAGCGAAAATTCCTTTGCCATTCGCCAATGACCGCCTCGCATCTGAAGTCAACGTTTGACCCCACCTGAACGATGAGGCATCTTCAACGCCAGCCTCGCTCAATGCGCAGGCAGCCGCCACCTCCTCAAGCACGCGGCGACTTTCCCTCGAACTTCAATACCAAGCTTCCGGCCAGCAAGGTCAATACAAAAAGACAACCGAGGTACGGCATCACGCTTTGCAGGGGGGCACCCATCTGATTCAGACGCAACGCTGCCTGGACTCCCGCCGTTGTGGGAATCAACCAACGCAGGTATTGCAACGCGGTAGGCAATGCCTCTGACGGCCATGAAAATCCTGCAAGAAATACCAAAGGCAGCGTGGAGAAAAGAATCACTTGGAGGACCCGTTCGCGATCTCGGCACCACAGGCCCACCAATGAGCCCAGCGTGACGATGGCGGACAAGTACAGGACCAAGAAGACTAGGGATCCAGCAACGTTTCCTGCGCGCGGGTAGCCATAGAGCCAAAAAATCCATCCAAAATAAAACAGCCCAGACACCAATCCCGGCACGAGAAATGCCAGCCAGCGTCCAATCCAGACCATAGGACTTGCTTGAACTGCACGTTGCTCGACCCAGGTCGCCACCAACATCCCCACTCCCATCAGAAGGGTCTGATGCATGATCAGCAGGGCGACGGCAGGAACGATGAAGCTGCCGTAACCCTCTGTGGCGTTGAACAAGGCAATGGCTTGAAAATCCACCGGCGTACGAGTCTCACTTGCCTGACGAGGACTTTGACCCTTTGCCTCTCGCTGTCGGATTTCAATACCCGCCGATGCTGCACCTACGGCTTCCGCTAACCCGTACTGCACCGCCTTGCTGATGATGGGGTAGGCGCCGTTCGACACGATCGTCACCAAAGCTGGCATCCCCCTGGCGACGTTTGCCTTCAGGGTGTCTGGGAGAAGCAGGTAGCCTTCAATCTCGCCGCGACTCATGGCGGCCTGCGCGGCGCGCTCATCAGACGCTACGGCTTTGACCTCGATCCGTGGGTTGGCAAGTGCTAGGCGTTGGATCGTCCGTGACAGAGCCGAGTGATCCTGGTCGATGACCGCCACCGGCACTCGGGTCACGACCTCCGGACCGAAGAACCAAGGGTAGAAGAAAGCATAGAACAAGGGCGCTGCAAAAAGCAGCATCAATACGCCCTTGTCTCGCACAACATCGCGCAGCGTTGCGACGAACCCCGTCCTCAGGGTTCTTGAGTGGTGGAGGGTCATGTCAACGAGCTCCCCATGTCGATGGCTTGTTGCGAGCCTGGACCAAGCCCCACGCGGCCAGTGCGAGCAAACCCAGAGTGGCCAGCAGGAATGCCACAGGAGTCGCAGCACTCGCGCGGGCCGGCAAGCCCATCAGCAATTGCTCCGTCTGCAGCCGGATGTAGTGGGTGAACGGCATGGAAGTCGCCCATAGGCGAGCGCTGTCAGGCATTGCACTCAGTGGGAAGCTCATGCCACTGAATGCGAAGGCCGGGGCGGTTAGAAGTCCAGTCACGGACAACGCGGTCCGCAAAGACTTGGTCAGTGCGGCCACCGCAGCACCCGCGGCCAGAGACAGTGCCATGAGCAAAGCCAGGGCGAGGCAGATCCAGGCAAGATGCCCGGGGATGTCCCAGCCACGCCCGGCCGTGATGAACCAAAGCGCTCCGGTACCGATCCCCGTAAGCGTCATCCAGGGAATCGCCAGCTTGCCCAGCAGGGCGACCGCGACGGACCGCCCTCCCTCGTGTCCCAGCCACTGTCCTAGCGTCTTGTCCCTCAACTCTCGACCTACCGCCCAGGCACCAGCCGTCATTGCCAGAATGTGCAGGATGGCCGGGATCACGGCAGCAGTCAGGTACTTTTCGTAGTTACCGGACCCGTTGAACAGCACAATCGATTGAGTCTGGATCGGATTAAAGCTGGTCTTGGCCTGTTGGGGGGATTCACCTCGCTTGGTTCGAGCCGACACTTCGATACCGGCAGCCAAGGTCCCCACCACCGTGCGCACATCCCGCTGCAGCAGGCTCGAGTGCGTGGCAAACTGGGCGTTATGGCGCAGGGTGACTTCGGACTTGACCCCGCGCTTGATGTCTCGCTCGAAGTCCCGGGGAATGTTGACCATCGCGTATACCCGCACGCTCCTGAGAGCGTTTTGGGCCGAGGATTCGCTGTCGAATTCGTCGACAACCTGAATGCCAGGCGAGGCGTCGAGCATGCGCACCAGTTGCCGCGACAGCCCGGAGTGGTCTTCATCTACCACGCCGACTGGCAGGTTCCTCGGGATGGCGCTGGAGAACATCCACACGACCAGCACCACGGCCAGCAAAGGCACCCACGTCACCATCGCCAGGTCCCAGGGGCTTTGGCCTAGGCGACGGGCTTCCCGCCTGGCGCTGTCGAAGAAGTGGTGCATGGTCAATTCAATCGACCAGAACGGACATGCCTGGGCGAACCCCCTCGATCACTTGGGACGGGCGGGCCCGGACCTCGAAGGTTTTGATGTCAAAGCCCTGATCGGAGCGCGTGGCACGCCAGGTGGCGAAATCGGGCATCACTGCTGCCCGGTACACCTTGAAGCGAACCTTGCGGCCTTTCAAGGCGGGCAAGGTGCCATCGAATTCCTTGCCGACGCCAAACTTATCGAGCTTGTCTTCGCGCACGTTGAGCACCACCCACTGATCTGCCATGTTGGCGACCGTGACCACAGGCACTCCTTGGGGCGAGATCTCGCCCACACGCCCCAGGACCTTGACCACTTCACCGGCCACCGGGCTCTTGAGCTCCGTCTCGGCCTTGGCCGCCTGAACTTCAGCCACGACGCCAGCCAATTGACGTGCCTGGGCGGCGGCAGCTTGCTTGTCTTCGGAACGTGCCCCGTCGCGCGCCATCTCATACTGGGCCTGCGCGGCCAAGGCCTGATCGCGGGCTGCCTTGAAATTAGCCTCAGCCTCGTCGCGCTTTTGTGCGGCGATCAAGCCGTCCCGGGCCAGTCCCTCAATCCGCTTGAACGATGCTTGTGATAGATCCGCCGCGGCCTGGGCGCGCTGCCAGTTCAGGCGGGCGATTTCCACCTCCTGGGGCCGGGCACCCTTTTGCGCCTTGGCCGCCGTGGCCTGGGCAGCCTCCTGGGCTGCCGTGGCCTGCGCCAATTTGGCGGTCACCTCGGGACTGTCCAGGCGAATGAGCGGTGAGCCCACCGTGATGACATCCCCCTCCTTGACGAGGATGTCTGCGATGCGGGCGCTGACCTTGGAAGCGACATCGACTTCCTGCACCTCCATCTGTCCCTGGAAGGCCTCCGCGCCAGGCTGCTGGGCCTTCCACAGGCCCAGGCCGAGAACTGCCACTGCGCCGATAGTGACCAGTGTGACGGGTAGTTTCTTATTCATCTCATTGCGCTTTCAGATCGGCACGGGCCATGTAGCTGGTGAATTGATCGGACAGACCGGCCACTTCCAGGAGATCGGCGAGGGCCTTAACATAGTCATAAGCCGACTGTGCCTGCTCGGTCTTGGTTTTAGCCAGGTTCACCTCTGCGTCGATCAGTTCTAATGTGGAGTTCGTCCCCGCCTTCTGGCCCTTGGTCTTGAGTTGGAGGACTGCATCGGCCAATTCCAGACTTGGGGCCAGGGACAGGAATTGACGCCTGGTCTGGTCAACGGCCATCCACCGTTTCTCGACCAGCAGCGCGATGTCATTTCGGGCCTGCTTGTCCTGGCTGTCCGCCATCTCGATGAGCCGATGCGATGCTTCGCTCATCAAGGAGCGGTCCACCCCCCCCCACAGACGCCAGCTGACTCCCACGCCCACGACCCAGTTGGCTTGGTCCGAGGAGCGGAGCTGGCGTTGCCCGAAGGCAAATATCGTGGGCTTCTTGTGGGACTCTTCCAGGGCATGAATCTGCTCGGCCTCATGCCGCTTGGCGGCCACCTTGCCCAATCCTGGGTGTCGTTCCAGAGCAGCGTCGATGAAGTAGCCAAGCGGCTCAATGGGTGAACTGATCACGAAAAGAGGGCTCATGGCTTGAACCCGTTCACCGTTGCGGATGGTTCTGGCCAACGCGGTAGACGCCAACTCAGCGTCATCCCGAGCCTTTTGGGCGTTCCGCTTGGCTTCCTCCATCGCAGCGCGGGCCTGGAGTCGCTCGACCTGTGCGACAAGGCCCGCTTCAAGCATTCGCTGCGTCGCGGCGTCATGCTCCTGGACGGCTCGAAAGGCCGCCTCGCGCAACCCGGCCGCGCGCTCAGCCAACTGGGCTCCGAAATAACGCTGCGCGAATTCCGTAAACACCTCTTGCTGCGCCTGGCGTCCGTCCGCCCGGGCCTCTTCGGTCTTGGCTTCTAAGGCCTGCTTGATGGCGGTGGTGGCGCCGCCGGTGTAAAGGGGCAATACAGCCGAGACAGAAGAGGTGTTGCCGCTGCGCTGAGTGCTCAGGTCGACACTGTTCGGCAGTTGCGGCAGGCGTGACAGGCCTGCAGCCAAGGTAGGGGGTAGAGCAGCAATGGACGAACCGATGGTGTGCGTCAGCGGTGACAGATCGACCCCCTGCACCGCGCCTTGGAACCTGTAGGAGGCGGCGCCTACGGACACCACGGGGCCGCCCAGGTAGCGGGTAGCCTGCTCCTTCAACTGCGCGCTCTCGACCGACAAGCGAGTCATTGCCAGACGATCAGAATTGGCTTGGAGGCGCCGTGCGGCCTCTTCGAAGCTGAGCGCTTCAGCCCGTGTCAGCGCGGGAACGCAGGCCGCCGCAGTTATCAAGGCACACAGTGACAGTTTGGTGCGCAATCGATTTGGTTGATTCAACATGGCATTCTCTTTGTCGGTACCAATCGGTACCATAATCGAAATTCTAATCGGATTATTGGTACTGTCAAGTACCTAATGTGAGATACTTGCGCGATGAGTCGCCCCCAAATTCCCGACGACGAGCATCGCACCCGGTTGCTGGAGGGGATGGCGCGGGCGGTCACGGCTTGTGGGTATGCGGAGCTCACGACATCAGACATCGTGCGCGAAGCGAACGTGTCCAAAAGAACCTTTTACCAATTTTTCAAAGATAAGAGCGAATGTCTGATTGCGTTGTTCAATCACTCTGCGCAGAGGATTGAGGCCACATTACGTGCAAGCATCGACCCACAGGGTGACTGGAGTTCCCAGATCGATCGGACCATCCAGATCTATCTGGAAACGTTGGCCGCCAATCCTGTGCTGCTACGTACCTTGTTTGTGGAAATCCTAGCGCTCGGCGCCGCAGGCCTGAGTGCCAGACGCATCGCCATGGAAAAAATAGCTGCTGTGCTCCTGGAAGCCGCTGCCTATCAGCGCGAAAACCAGATCCCGCAATGGCTTTCCACCAGTCTGATTGGGGGGGTCAATGAGATGGTGTTGCAGCATATTGAGCAAGACCAGATTGCCTTGTTGCCCCAGCTAAGCGGAAATGCTGCCGCGTTCATGAAAAACACAATCCAAATATTCACCCATGAGGGTGCGCCAAGAGGGAGTAAGCCCCGAGGCACTGTACGAGCAAGGCGGTGACCTGATCCCAGCGACGCCCAAGCAGTTCGCAACTTTGGTCTACGCCGAGAGCCGCAAGTTTGGTGCGGAAATCGAGTACCCCCCTCGATTGATCCTTTCGATGCTCCGGGCTTCGCCGTGCATGTCCGGCCCAGCCTTGGCGCTCATTGCACATTCGAGCGCTGCCATACGCATGGTGAGGGATGGGTGAGCACGCAGACTCATGCTTGTGATCTGACCGCAGGGCCCAGACCGCTCACAGTGGTCGGTGGTCACAGCCTGTAACCGCCGTTTCGGCGCTCATGGATCTGGAGCGGGCATTCGGAAACATCACGACAGGTCTATTCGAGCTCGGTTGCAACTGCCAGCCACCTCACAGCGCCTGACAACTTCCTGTGAACTCGCTCCGTTTCGCACTGTGGGCCTCACGGGATGGAACCAGCACTTCAAGTGGCGCATGCCTGCAAGGCCGTTTCGGTCTGAAGCCGTGTCTGCTCGATTAAATATTCCAAAAATATCCGTGTCCGGTCGGGAATGAACTTGCGGCTTGGCAGCGCCGCATACAAGCTGACCCGCCCAGTGATCCAGGGCGAGAGCACCCGCTTCAAGGTGCCTTGCGTGAGGTAAGGCGCTGCGATCTCCATCGACAAGGACATGATGCCTGCCCCGTCGATCACGGCTCTGAGTGTTGAATCACAACGAAAACTGGGCCAAATTTGGGGAGAATCACACTGAAAACTGAGCCACGTTGACGGCTACGCTGCTGAATTTTTCAGCAAGGTGGTCAGGAGTGATCAACGTGAGCACATTGAGAAAATTGCGCCGCCTCGTGCTGAGGGATGGCGTATCGGTGCGGGAGGCCAGCCGGCGGCTGGGGATCTCGCGCAACACGGCCAGCAAGTGGTTATCTGAGCCCGAGATGCGGGAGCCGAAGTATCCGAAGCGGGTGAAGGTGGTGAGCGTCCTGGGGCCTTTTGAAGAGACCCTGGCCCGCTGGCTCAAGGCCGACCAGCACCGCAATAAGCGCGAGCGCCGCGGCATCAAGGCCATGTTCGAGGCCTTGCGCGCCATGGGCTACGGCGGCAGCCGTGGGCCGGTGTACCGCTTTGCCCAGCAGTGGCGCCTAGAGCAAGACCACAACGCCCGAGGGGCGGGGTTTGTGCCGTTGTCCTTTGAACTGGGTGAGGCGTTCCAGGCCTATGCGCACGAAGTGACCGCATTTTTCATGGACGAACTGATGCGCCACGGCGTGACCACCGCGCTGTGCTTCGCCACAGCTCACCCCGAGTCGGTCGATGTGTTCATGGCCGAGGCACAACAACGGCGCCTGCGCATGGTCACCGGCAAGGTGCTGCAAGACCGCCACAGCCCTGACGGCCTGCGCGACTCCGACACGGCCTTGAGCCTGCGCCAGACCGAAGACCTGATCCGCCGCTGGCACGGCGTGGACCGCCTGGGCTATGCCACCACGCCGCGCTTTGCGCCCACCAGCAGCCCTGAGCAGCTGCATGGCGCAGGCGAGATCGCGCAGCAGTTTCCCGATGTGTGGATCCAGTCGCACGTGGCGGAAAACCTCGACGAAATCCGCTGGGTGAAAGAACTGTTCCCCGAAGCGCGCAGTTATCTGGACGTGTACGACCGCGCAGGCCTGCTGCGGCAACGCTCGGTTTATGCGCACTGCATCTACCTCGATGAAGCCGACCGTTGCCGCATGGCCGAAGTGGGTGCCACCGCCGCCGTGAGTCCCACCAGCAACCTGTTTCTGGGCAGCGGCTTTTTTGACTACACCGCCTCGGACGCGGCTAGCTTGCGCTATGGCCTGGCCAGCGATGTGGGCGGCGGCACCAGCTTCAGCCCTTTCCACACCATGCACGCGGCCTACACCGTCGCAAGGCAAAGTGTGGGGCATCCTGGCATCAGCCTCGCGCCCGAACACCTGTGGTGGCAACACACGGCAGGTGCCGCCGCCGCGCTGGACCTGGACGGCAAAGTGGGCAACCTGCTGCCCGGCTGCGAGGCCGACTTTGTGGTGCTCAACCCCAAGGCCACGCCCCTGCTGGCCCGGCGCACCGCGCAAACCGAGACCCTGGCCGAATGGCTGTTCGCCATGATCGTGCTGGGCGATGAGCGCTTGATTGCGCACACGGTGGTTCAAGGACAACTCAGCCACAGCGACATGGCTCAAAACCATTGAGTGCACATGGCGCAAAAAAAGCGGCGTCATCGACGCCGCTGAAAATGGGCCGGATAGGGCCATGCTCAGGCCATGCCCGGAGCCATCACCCCGATGGACAGGCTGGCCGTGTGGTGACTCATCAGATGTTGCGGTTGTAACGCTGTGGGTACAACTGGTTCAACTTCAGGCCAGTTTCACCATCCGCCATGATGTTGCCGGTGCGGAGGGCTTCGGCCAACTCGGCCTTCACTTGCTCGCGGGTCTTGCCCTGGGCAGCAGACTTGGCGGGGTACAGGCCAGGGTTCACTTCATTGGCTTTTTGATGGGTTTCACCGTTGACGACGAAGTCGCCGGTGCGCAGGGCTTCGGCCAGTTCAGCTTTCACCTGTTCGCGGGTCTTGCCCTGAGCGGCAGACTTGGCGGGGTACAGGCCAGGGTTCACTTCATTGGCTTTTTGATGGGTTTCACTGTTGACGACAAAGTCGCCCGTGCGAATGGCTTCGGCCAGTTCAGCTTTGACTTGCTCACGGGTTTTGGCTGCAGATGCGTCGGCAGCCATGGCGTTTCCAGCAGCCAAGGCAGCAACAGCGAGGGTGATGGCGGAGAAATAAGAGCGGTTCATGATCAGGTTTCCTTGAAAGTTTGAAAAACGGTCTGCCTGTCGGATTGACGGGGCTTTGACCTGATCGGTGAAGCGTTGGTTGAAAGCGCTGCATCGATGGGTTGAACTGTAAAATTTCTTAATCAATAGAAAAACAATCAAAAACACATTGAGTTATTTCTAAATTCGAAACAATCAAGGGCTTGAAATCCCGTTTTGGAGTGCTTCATGGACCGTTTGTTGTCGATGCGCGTGTTTGAGCGCGTGGTGAATGAGGGGGGATTTGCCGCCGCTGCCCGTGCGCTGGACATGTCAGCGCCGGTGGTCACGCGCCTGGTGGCCGATCTGGAAGACCACCTGGGCACGCGCTTGCTGCAGCGCTCGACCCGCCGCCTGTCGCTGACCGAAGCGGGCCAGCAGTACCTGGGCCGTGTGCGCAGCATCCTGCAGGACATTGACGAAGCCGATGCGGTGGTCAGTGCGCAGACCACCGAGCTGGCGGGCCTGCTGCGACTGCATGCGCCACCGGTGCTGGCGACTTATGTGGTTGCGCCTTTGCTGGCGGAGTTTCGCAGGCGTTATCCCAAAATCCTGATCGAGCTGGAGGTGGAAACCTTGCGGGAGCCACCGATTGAGGACTTCGACATCACCTTGCTGGGCACCGATGAGAGCTTTAACGGCGATGTGATTGCGCGCAAAGTGCTGGAGTCCGAAGCCATTTTGGTGGCCTCGCCCGAGTACCTGCGCCGACGCGGCGCGCCGCAGCAACCACAGGACCTGATGCAGCACGATTGCCTGCGCCTGAAAATGCCCCACATGCGGCCTCGCATGTGGCAAATGTGGTGCCCCGACAACCCAACGCAGCCCATCGAGATCGACATCCAGCCGGTGCTGCTGGTCAACCACACCGACAGCCTGTTGCGCGCGGCGCTCGATGGCGCGGGCATCACCTCGGTGGCAATGGACATGGTGGCACCGTATCTGACACGCGGTGAGCTGGTGCGCGTGCTGGCACCGTGGATCACGGGTCGGCTGAGCATGTACGCGGCCGTGCCCACCCGCAAATTCATGCCGCAACGCACCCGCGTTTTTCTGGACTTTTTGATCGAGGAGACACGTTTGCAAACGGCCAAAGCTTTGCAGGCTTGCGCCACTTGCTGAAGCTGTGCCCTCTCGCGTGGACTCCAGCCGACAACTGCCTGCACAAAGGCGCGGTGTTGTCGCTCAAAACCCGCCTGCAACTGACCGACAATAAGGCATGACCGAAGGCAAGGAACACCCCATCGTCGACCCCAACCAGTCCCAGCGCGAAGCCGTGCGCCGGGGCATTGCGCAATTTCAGCAGCGCCTGCAGGCCGCCGGCCACGACCCCCTCCTGCCGTACCGCGGACAAAAAGTCAGGAGGTTCTGAGACGAAACGGGGTTTGAGACGCTTTTCGGGGGTGGGTGGCCATGGGGTCAGTCAGGAGCCCATAGCAAAAAGCCCCGCGTGGTGCGGGGCTCTGAGCGCCTTACAACCCGGCTGAGCGAGTTGGGAGGACTTGTTTTGGCGGAGCAGAAATTCTAGCCCCACTAACCTGCTCAGGTCCGGATGCATCGTTTTTTGATGGGGACGGGGATTCGAACTACCCCTCCCGGATGGGGCAGCTTTCGACCCCAAGCAGTCGGTGAGCAGCGTTTGCTGCATGTCCGCCTTTCAATTCATCGATACGGCAGTTGTGTAACGGTAGGCTTCTAATTCTTTTTACGATGGACAGCAACCATCACCTTCGCAATCGCTTCGAACTCGGCCGAGTGGGCGGATGTGGCGCGAGTCACCAATGCAATTACCCGCTTGGGGGCAGGGTTTGCCAGAGGCATTGCTTTGAGCGATAGATTTTGAAGAAGGCCGCTCTTGATCGCCATCTCCGGCAGTAAGGCCACGCCCATGCCTGAGGCGACCATCTGAACCAGCGTCAGTAGACTGGTGGCTTCCATTCCGTCCACACTGGCAACCTCTGCCGTCCGGCAGGCCTGCAGAGCGTGGTCGCGCAGGCAATGCCCTTCCTCGAGCAGCAGCAACCGCTCCGTCCATGCGCTGCTGAGCTGGATCGCTTTGCCGGTGATGGCGGGGTCTTGCTCTCGTCCCACCAGCCAGAACTTGTCCTTGTAGAGCGGTTGCACGCGCAGGTCATCCGTGTCGTAGGGCAGTGCGATCAGTGCGAAGTCCAGCTGGCGGTCGCGCAGCCGCTCCAGCAGATGGGCGGTCAGGTCTTCGCGCAAGGCCAACTGCAGCTGCGGGAATTTCTCGCGAAGGGCGGGCATGACAGTCGGCAGCACAAATGGGGCAATGGTGGGGATCACACCCAGGCGCAGCTGCCCTTGCATGGGTCGTGACGCGTCCGATGCAAAGTCGCTCAGGTCTTCGGCAGCAGCCAGCACCTGCCGCGCACGGGCCACCACCTCTTTGCCTACCGCCGTCAGCGCCACGGTCTGTTTGTCCCTCTCCACCAGTTGCACACCCAGGGTGGATTCGAGTTCCTTGAGTCCCGTGCTCAGGGTGGACTGGCTCACAAAACTCGCTTCGGCTGCGCGGGTGAAGTTCAGGTGCTCGGCCAGGGCCAGCAGGTAGCGCAGTTGTCTCAGAGAGGGCAGGGCAGCCATGGTCGGGTTCCTTGGGGCTTTGTTATCTGAATTTTAGATTGATTCAATTGAAATTATGCGTTGGACCGATTGATCGCCGAAATCCACAATTCATCCCATCGCAACACATCTTCACCACCAAGGAGCTTAAAAATGGCACGTCCCGAAATCAAAACCTGGCAGAACCTCGAAGCCGCATTCGCGGGCGAATCGATGGCCCACATCAAGTACCGTTACTTCGCCAAGCTGGCCCGCGCCGCAGGCGACGAAGACACGGCCCGCATCTTCGAGCAGACCGCTGATCAGGAAGTGATGCACGCCTTTGGTCACCTCGACCTGCTCTACCCCGCGGCCGACATCACCCCCGCCAAGGCATTGCAGATCGCCATCGAGGGCGAGACCTACGAGTACAGCGAGATGTACCCCGGTTTCCGCCAGACGGCGGTCGAAGAAGGCAACGCTGCGGCCGTGGCCGAGATCGACGAGCAGATCAGCGAGTCGAAAGAACACGCCGGCCAGTTTAAGGCCGTGCTCGAAAAAGCTGCCAAGCGCTTTGCCGCACTGGCCAAGGTGGAAGAGCGCCATGCCAACCACTACCAGAAGGCCCTCGACGCCATCCAGGCCTGAGCCTTTCTTTTACCTCATTTCACATTCTTAAATTCTGGAGAACACCATGAAAGTCTGGCAATGCATTGTGTGCGGTTTCATCTACGACGAAGCCCAAGGTATCCCTGAAGACGGCATCGCTGCCGGCACTCGTTTTGAAGACATTCCCGAAGACTGGGAATGCCCCGATTGCGGCGTGGCCAAGGCCGACTTCGAAATGGTTGAGATTGGCTGAACGAGCAGGAGCCCTGGATGATTGCACCCGCTCAAAACCTGGTGATCGTGGGTTCGGGCCTGGCCGCCTGGACGGTGGTGCGCGAGTTGCGCAAACTCGATGCCCACACCTCCATCACCCTCGTGACCCGCGACAACGGCGACTTATACAGCAAGCCCATGTTGTCCAATGCCCTGAGCAGCGGCAAAACCGCAGCCCAGCTGGTCAGCACCACGAGTGCTGCCATGGCAGAGCAACACGGGGTCAAGTTGATGGCGCACACCGAGGTGACGGCGATTGATCCGGTGGCCTGCACCATCAGTACAAGTCAGGGTACGGTGGCTTACAGCCGCCTGGTGCTGGCCCTGGGGGCGGACGCGGTGCGCCTGCCTTTGCAGGGTGACGCCGCAGATCGGGTGCTCTCGGTCAACGATTTGCAGGATTACGCTGCATTCCGAGAGCGGCTCCAAGGTGCTCGCCGCGTCACGGTCATCGGCGCTGGCCTCATTGGCTGTGAATTCGCCAATGACCTTGTCGCGGCTGGCTACGAAGTGGACGTGGTCGACCCGGGCACCCAGCCCCTGGGGCGCTTGCTGCCACCCGAAGCTGGCGACCTGCTGCAGCGTGCACTGAGCGACGCAGGTGTCCGCTTTCACTGGGGCTCGTCAGTGCAGGCCGTTCATGCGCAGCCCGGAGACTTGCAGCTTGAACTGGCAAACGGCCAACGTCTGGGCACGGATGTGGTGCTGTCGGCTGTGGGTCTGCGCCCGCGCACCGCGCTGGCACAAGCAGCCGGACTGCAAACGGCGCAAGGCATTGTCGTCAACCGCCAGTTGCAGACTAGCCAGCCAGACATTTATGCCCTGGGCGATGTGGCCGAAGTCGAGGGACGCAGCCTGCCCTACGTCATGCCGCTCATGCAGGCGGCGCGCACGCTGGCCGCGCACCTGGCGGGGCAGGCTGCATGCCTGCGCTACCCGGCCATGCCGGTGGTCGTCAAAACTCCGGCACTGCCGGTGGTGGTGTCGCCACCGGCCTCGGGTGTGGCAGGCCAGTGGCAGATCGAGACGAGCACCGATGGGGTGGATGCCCGCTTTGTGGGCCACGATGGCACTCTGCTGGGATTCGCCCTGGCAGGCCAGGCTACAACGAACAAAACTGCTTTGCAGAAAAGCTTGCCAGCGCTGCTGGCGTGAATTGATTTTTTAACCCCTGAAATGGAGAAATGACATGACCACGAAACTCGACAAAGTCCTCTACACCGCCAAGGCACGTACGACCGGAGGCCGCGATGGCCGCGCCGTGTCCGACGACGGCTTGCTTGATGTGAAACTCGCTCCGCCAAAGGAACTGGGTGGCATGGGCGGCGCGACCAACCCCGAGCAGCTGTTTGCGGCGGGCTACTCGGCCTGCTTCATGGGCGCACTCAAGCATGTGGCCGGCATGAAGAAGGTAGCCGTGCCTGCTGATGCCAGCATTGAAGCCAGTGTGGACATCGGCCCGATCTCCCAGGGCTTCGGCATTGCCGTGCAGATGACCATCAACCTGCCGGGGCTGGACCGTGCGGTGGCGCAGGACTTGGTGGATACAGCGCACCAGGTGTGCCCGTATTCGAACGCGACGCGCGGCAACATCGTGGTCGATCTGACCTTAGGGTGATCTGCCGATCCTCAGGCGTGCACTGAGCAAGGAGTACCGTGCCTTGAGTCGCTGTTCGCCCCAGAACGGACTTCCAGGACGAGCATGCCGGCGACCGCTTCTGGCCGGTAGCAGCCAGCAGGTCTGAGCCAACGATAGTTCCCGTTGCGACGCCGATATCCTCAGCTGCCAGC
>ERZ1034361.596-NODE-596-length-22487-cov-3.017537_pt1 | contig 22487 bp, 21 predicted proteins | sample MGYA00520617_ERZ1034361 | MGnify/ENA primary metagenome ERZ1034361 (study PRJEB33736, sample SAMEA104284507) | Azolla filiculoides | biome: Urban; feature: Water surface; material: Ditch water | place: Netherlands | collected 2015-10-28 | depth 0-0.1 m ...
ATTTATTTCAGCCATAGCTTACTCCAGTCTACCCCAGATACAGGTGGTTTTTTGTAACAAAAAAGCTTTCAAGTTGAAAAACGAAAGTACAAACCTTTTCTTACACTACAATATTATTTTTAACTATATAGTTGTAATTTTTAAATTATAAGTATTTGTAAATCAAAAAAAAAGGCCGAAGCCTTAGTGTTTGTTGGTGTTGGCTTTGACTCGAGCCTGTAGTATTTTTTTTAGTAAAGTGTCGGGAATTGGCTTTTCGGGGGTGAATTGTATGGTGCCTGCTGAAGTTTTGAAGTCTTTTAACTCGGTTTTGAAGTCTTCGACGGTTTTAGAATCCCAAGGGAAGTAGCTGCAGTGTTTTTTGAAAGCGGCAAAACCACACAACATGCCGTGATAGCGATACGCTGGCATTTTGTAACTGATGAATTCCTCGACTTCGGGAACTAGTTTTTTGATGGTTTGGCGTAGTTTTTCGAGTGCTGCTCTTTGGTCTTCGGGCAGTTGTGCGAGGTATTGGTCTACGGCTTCGCTGTTGTTTTTGGTGGTTTCTTTTTTCATACTTCCTTATGCTTTTAGCGGCATCGCTTATAGGTTTAGGGTTTTTAATAGGTCTAGTGTAATTTATTGAAACACATAGAAACATAGTTAAAAATATAAAAAAAAGGCGTTTCACTCCAAATAAAATACATAGTGTTATACTATGTGAGAAAGTTGTTTTCTATAGGATTTATAGGTTTCATATCGTAGCGTTACTTTCTTTATAAAGGGATCCCTGAATGATTTCGCGGCGTTCTATTTCTTTCTCGATATAGGCTTGAATGTTGGATTTGGTCAACCCCCAATTGGGTGCTATGAGCAGGTTCCAATCGGATATTCCAAACAAGCGCTGAATGACGATATCGGGACGCAGGAGCGGGATTATTTCGCAAAGCAAATTAGTGTATTCTTCTAAAGTGAAGAGTTTGAACGGGTTTTTCTTGTATTTGACTCCCATGATTGAGCCTTCGACGATGTGCAGGTGGTGGAATTTCACGAATTTGATTTGGGGAAAACGGTTGATTTCGTGAATGTAGTCCAGCATCATTTCGTGCGTTTCCCAGGGGAAGCCAAAAATGGTATGGACACACAAATCGATGGGGCTGTCTTGCAGCAATTGTACTGCGGCGACAAATTCGGCATGGCTGCATCCTCGGTTGATTTGCTCGAGGGTTTCGTCATAAATGGATTCCATTCCCATTTCCAAATCTACGTCAAAGCGATTGCAATAGCTTTCGAGCAGGGCTACTTTTTCGGCATCGATGCAATCCGGACGTGTTCCCACAGCGAACCCGACAACGTCTTGGGTATTGATGGATAAGGCTTGGTCGTACATTGTTTTTAAGTACGAAACAGGCGCATAAGTATTGGTATTGGGCTGAAAATAGACAATGTATTTTTCGGCTTTGTAGTGGTTTTTGGCGCGTTGCATTCCGTCTTTAATCTGGGCTTGCATGGTTGTTGCGGTTCTGGAAATTTCGGGGGTATAGGAATCGACATTGCAATAGGTGCAACCGCCGTATCCTTTGCTTCCGTCTCTGTTGGGGCAGGAAAATCCGCCGTCAACAATTACTTTATAGACGCGTTGTCCGTTGTATTTTTCACGTAAGTGCGTGCCGTAATTGTTGTATCCTTTGGTACTGGGAGTGGGTGTTGTGCTCATGTTTCAAAAATACGAAATTCGATTCAGAGCGCGTGGTTTGGTGTTTGGTTTATTTTGCCAATCGAACCGGTTTTTGTTGGAATTAATTCAAAAACAGCGGTGGGTTTGAGCGCGGGTTCTATGCGGTGGGAAACATACAAGATGGTCATGTTTGTTTCCTGTTTTAAAATCGTAATGAGTTGAATGACCAGTGCCACATTCTCATCGTCTAAACCTTCTACGGGTTCGTCGAGAATGACTAAAGGCGGGTGTTTGAGAATGGCGCGAACGATTAAAACGACTCTTTGCTGCCCGATGGAGAGTTTGTTGAAAGGTTTGTTTTTTAGGTGACTCATGGCCACGACTTGCAACCATTGTGCAGCGATTTGTTTTTGCAGGGTGGTTGGTTCGATGTATAAGCCGATGGAGTCAAAGAAACCGGAGAGTATCATTTGTTCTACGGTTTGGTTTCTTTTGAACAAATCGGTCATGGCGGTAGAGAAAATACCTATTTGTTTTTTGAGTTCCCAGATGCTTTCGCCGCTTCCTTTTTTCTTTCCAAAAAGGTATAATTCTTGTCCGTAGCCTTTGGGGTTATCTCCCGTAATCATGGATAATAAAGTGCTTTTTCCGGAACCGTTAGGACCAATGAGCTGCCAGAATTCCCCTTGTTTGATGGTCCAGGAAATGCGGTCTACAATTTTTCGGTCTTCGTAACTCACGGAAACCTCTTTCATTTGAATCAGAATGTTTTCCTGTGTGTCAAAGGGTTTGAGGGGTTTTGGGATTTGTACGGGGATTTCGTTTTTGGTTTGGTTTGGTGTTGCGTCTATTTCGTGAAGTACAAAAGAATTATCGGTAATCCGTGCTTTGTTTGGTATAAAAGATAGGACATCGGCAACACGATTGACCACTTGTATGATGCAGACCGTATGGGCCAATTGTTCTAAAGATTGCGCTAAGGCTACCCGTGACGCTTGGTCTAAATGATCGAAAGGATTGTCGAAAATAATGTAATCGGGAGTTTGCTTGAGGCAGTATTGTAAAAACACTTTTTTTTGTTCGCCCGACGAAAAAGTGCGCAGTTTTCGGTTGGATTCCGGCGCGGTTTCGAGTATGTCGTATTGGTCTTCTTTTTCGATGAATTTTTGAATCGAAATATCGGAAAAAAGGATTCCTTTGCGGGAATTGAGATAGCTTAATTCCCCTGTGGCAGTTCCGGAAAGCAGGGTTTCTATAAAGGCATTTTTATGCACTTGATTTGACAAAAGAATGTCCCAGTGGGTGTTTTTTTTCATTTTGATGAAAATGATATTAGCATTTATAGATTCGTATTCTCAGCATAATTTAAATCGGTATGAAAGGTTTCTTTCAATTTCCAAAGGGCGATTGCGGCAATGATGAACAGCAGCAGTCCTACTATCATTCCCGCCAGAAGGATGTCCCCATTGAACATGCGGTCTCTGAAAAAACTGTAGATAAGGATAATCAGCGGTAGTGCGCCCCGAACAAAATTAGGGACGGTTGTGGTTACGGTTGCCCGAATATTAGTGCCAAACTGCTCGGCAGCGATGGTTACAAACAGCACCCAATATCCCACAGAGAAGCCCATGATGGCGCAGAGTATATAGAATGTTGTTGCGGAAATACCAAAAGCATTCAGGAACACAAAAATCATAATGCAGTTGAAAACCAAGAAGCCGTACATGATTTTTTTTCGGCTTTTGCACCATTGGCTTAGCAAACCACTGGCGATATCTCCAAAAACCAATCCCGTGTAACAGAAGGCAATTGCTTTTCCGGCAGCAATGGTTTCAAATCCTTGTACGCCTAAAACTTTGGCAAATTCCGGTGAAAAAGTAATGAGCACCCCGACCAAAAACCAAATGGGAATCCCGATAAGAATGCATTGCAGGTATTTGAAGAAGCGTTTTTTATAGGTGAACAAAGAGAGAAAGTCGCCTTTCTTTTCTTGGCTTTGCTGTACTTTTTTGAACATTCCCGACTCGGAAATACTGATTCGTAAAAACAATAAAAGGATTCCCAGCACGCCACCGGCATAGTAGCACAAGCGCCAGTCCTGAAAAATCTGGTACACTAAGTAAGCGACTACAGCTCCCGAAACGCCTACTGTGGCTACAATCATGGTTCCGTAGCCACGTTTTTCTTTGGGCAGACTTTCGGTAACGAGTGTGATTCCCGCGCCCAGTTCTCCTGCAAGACCTATTCCTGCAATTAATCTCCAAAACGCGTAGGCATCAACGGTGGTTACCATTCCGTTTGCAATATTGGCGACCGAATAAAGTAGGATAGAGCCAAACAAAACCGAAATACGTCCTTTTTTGTCGCCTAAAATGCCCCAAAGGATTCCTCCAAAAAGCATTCCGAACATTTGCATACTGATGAGGTATTCGCCTTGATTGCGGATGGCATCGCCTGTAATTCCTAAATCCATGAGACTATCGGTTCGGACGATTCCAAAAAGCAGTAAATCATAAATATCGACAAAATATCCCAGTGCCGCTACGATTACGGCAGCATTAAGGATTTTAGTATTTTGGGGAGTTGTTGTGGAAATGCTATCTTTCATCGGGTTGTTTTTGGTTTTTTATTTTTCTTTGGATTTCAAAAATACACAAATAAACGAGATGCGATTTGAATTATCTATTCCGTTATTTAATAATTTAATTTATTGGTAACTTATTAATTCATTTCAATTTGTACTTTTGAAACTAATTAATAACCGCCCCCAGCAATTAGGATTATCTATGAAAATTGTTATTTCGCCAGCCAAATCATTGAATTTTGAAAAAGACCTACCCACTTCTTTATACACCGAAGCTTCTTTTTTGAAAGAATCCAGACAAGTCCATAAAGTTTTAAAACAAAAAACACCTAACGAATTAGGGGAATTAATGCACATTTCGGATGCTTTATCCAATTTGAATTGGCAACGCAATCAGGCTTGGAAAACTCCTTTTACGACAGCTAATGCGCGTCCTGCTATTTATACTTTTGACGGAGATGTTTACATTGGGTTGGATGCGTATTCGATTCCAACAAAGAAATTAGATGTTTTGCAAGATCGTCTGAGAATTTTATCCGGTTTGTACGGTTTGTTGAAACCATTGGATTTAATTCAGGCCTACCGATTAGAAATGGGGACTAAACTGCCTATTGGCGAAAGCAAAAACTTATATGAATTTTGGAAGCCAACGGTTACCAAAGCCTTGAATAAAGAACTGGAAAAGGATGAATTGTTCGTTAATTTGGCCAGTACCGAATATTTTTCGGCCATTGATGTGAAAGCGTTGCATGTTCCTGTAATCACTCCGGAATTTAAAGATTATAAAGACGGGAAACTGAAAATCATCAGTTTTTTTGCCAAGAAGGCGAGAGGTATGATGGTTCGTTATATTATTGATACGAATGCGCAAACCATAGACGATTTGAAAGGATTTAATTATGACGGGTATCAGTTTGATGCTAATTTATCCGAAGGAAATCATTTGGTTTTCACGAGATAGAATCGTTGGATAGCATTAGTTATTTATAAAAGAAAAGCCGATTTCAATTGAAATCGGCTTTTTTTATGTTAATGCATGGCGTCTGCCGGATTGACTTTGTTTTTCCCTTTTTTGATTAATAAAATAATAGGAATGCAACATAAAAACATAATCCCCAGATAGAGGAAAATATCCATATATGATAAAACCGTGCTTTGTTTCAGTACCGAATAATCGATGACTTGATAGGCTTTCTTTAAGGCTTCGTTGCTGCTAAATCCTTTAGACATAAATCCTTTTTGGAGCATAGCAACACGTTGTTGTACTTCGAATTTGCTTGCGTCTAAATTCGAAATTAAATCAATTCGATGCTTTTGAGTAAATCGGGTGATGAATGTGGTAATAATTGCAATACCAAATGAACCTCCCAATTGTCGCATCATCCCGGTAAAAGCGGCTCCTTCGCCAATATTTTTTCCTTTTAAGGTAGAAAGTGACAAGGTTGTGATGGGTACGAAAAGCAATCCTAAACCAATTCCTCTCAAGATTAATGGCCAAAATAAATGTTCTACACCCGTGTTTGGCGTCATTCTGTCGTACATCATCAAAGTGAAGAAAAAGAATATTAAAAAACCAACGCCAACCATGTATCCTTGCGGCACTCCACGCTGAATCATTTTACCAATAATAGGCATCATAAAAGCGGTAGTGATAGAACCCGGAATCAATAATAACCCGGCATCAGTTGCGGTCCATCCCAGAATAGACTGGGTGTAAATGGGGATGATTAAAGTAGAACCGTAGAGTCCGAATCCTAAAATAAAACACATTAGGACACCAATTCGCAGGTTTCCGTCTTTTAAAACGCTCAAATTTACGATGGGATGTTTGTATGTTAACTCTCTCCATATAAATAGTATCAGACCAAAAACAGAGACAACGCTCAAAACAACGATAGTGGTATTATTGAACCAATCGTCTTGTTGTCCGTGTTCTAAAACAAATTGCAGCGAACCGATAAAGGCCGTCAAAAGGAAAATCCCCAACCAATCGACTTGATTTGCTTTTAGTTTCGCTCCATATTGCGGACTTCTTACAAAAGATATCGCTAGGATAGTAGCTATAATTCCAAGTGGAATATTGATGTAAAAAATATAAGGCCACGAGAAATTATCTACTAAATATCCGCCCAAAGGTGGTCCTAATGTAGGTCCCACGATAACCCCCATTCCGTAAATGGCTTGCGCCATACCTCGTTTTGCAACGGGATAACTCTCGGTAATGATGGTTTGTGCGGTTACTAATAATGCTCCACCACCTAAACCTTGTATGAATCGGAAGGCGATGAGTTCCCAAATATTGGTAGCATTTCCACATAAAAAAGAAGCTGTGGTAAAAATTATAATAGAAGCTACAAAATAATTTCGTCTTCCAAATTGTTGGGATAGCCAGCTTGTCATTGGGATTACAATAACATTGGCGATAGCATAAGCGGTAATCACCCAAGCCACATCATTTAATGTTGCACCCAGGCTTCCTCTCATATTGGTTAACGCTACATTGACAATGGTCGTATCAACGATTTCGAGCAATGCACAAAGCACTGCCGTTATCGTGATTAAAACCCGTCGGTAGCCGTATTCTACTAAATCGTCTTCTGATTGTGTCATTTTAGTTTAAATGTACGTCAACATCAACATTCATTCCCGGACGTAATAATTTAATTTTTTCTGGATCGTTTGAGGCATTCAAACTTATTTTTACCGGTAATCTTTGAATGGTTTTTACAAAATTTCCGGTAGCATTATCAGGAGGAAGTAACGAAAATCTAGATCCTGTAGCTGGAGAAAATGAGGTAATTGCTCCTTCAAAATCATAATCAGGATAGGCATCTACTTTGATGGTTACTTTTTGCCCAATAACCATTTTGTTTAGTTGCGTTTCTTTGAAATTAGCCACAACCCAAGCTTCTTTATTGTTAATGATATAAAACAAAGATTGTCCCGGTTGTACTAATTGTCCCGGTTGAATGTCTATTTTAGAAACCTGACCGTCAATAGCGGCAGTGATAACAGTATAGCTTAAATTTAATTTTGCCGCATCAAGCATGGCTTTTGACTTTTTGATATTGGCAGCAGCCACTTCTGTTTGCTTGTCAGAAGCTTTTGATTTTGCTTCAATCACTGATTTTTGAAAACTGGTAGCTCTTTCCTGCTGTTGCAAAATGCGTACTTGATTTTCTGCTTCTTGTTTTGCAGCCAATGCTTGTTCGTATTGTTGTTTTGTAATCGAATGATTTTTGTACAAGTTATTGTATCTGTTGTAATCACTGGTAATACGACCCAATCTGATTTTGGCTGATTCGATATTTCCTCCAGCCGATTTCATGTTGGCATCAGAAACCGCGATATTAGCAAGCGCACTACCGATATCCGCTTTAGAAACTTCAAAATTTCCTTCGGCTCCAATTACAGCGGCTGCAGCTTCTTCTATTTTTAAGACATAATCTCTTTTGTCAATTGTAAATAAAGTATCACCTTTCTTAACAAAATCATTGTCTTTGATGTACACTTTATCCACATATCCTGAAACACGCGGGATAATTGGGTTCATTTTTTTCTCAATTTGTGCATCATCTGTTCCTTCGTGGGACAAAGAGTGTACATATTTGTAAGTTCCGTAAGTTCCTCCTAACACAATCAAAACCGTTAGGATTAGTATGAATTTGGTATTTGTTTTTTTCTTTTCCATTTTTGGGCTGGTTATATTTTTGAAAGGTTGAAGGTTTGGGATAGTTGTCCGGTTACAGATAGTAACTCATAATATTTTTGAATGATATTCGCTCTTGCTAATGCTTTATTGATTTTTGAACTCAATTGGTCTAAATCGGCTTCGAGTAAATCATTGGTATCCGAAAGACCGTTTTCATATTTGTCATTTACAATTCTGTAATTTTCCGAAGATTGTTCTACGGCTTGGCTGTACACTTCATTTTGTTTCAGGGCTAAATCGTAGTCTTCCATTGCTTTTTGAACCTGAACCTTGATGTAATCCGTAAGTAAAGCTTCGGAGTTTTGTACTTCAAGTGCTCTGCTTTCGGCTAGTTTTACAAGTGCTCCGTTTTTTAGAATCGCACTTAAATCATAAGAAACGCCTACACCAAAATTCATTGCATTTTGTACCGTAACCACATTTTTCAGGTCTAATGAAGTGTAGCCTCCAATAAGTGCAATTGCCGGATAATAGGCACCTCTGGCCATTTTTACATTGGCTAAACTTGCTTTTTCCTGAAACTTAATGGCTTGTAAATCTTTACGATTTTCCATTGCCGGTTGGTCATTTTCAGGAACATTAGTCATTTGAAAATTGATGAAATCACTTTCCCGAACTTCTAATTTGGTTTCCACCGGTAATTTTAGCAGGGTGACCAAATGAAAATTGACAATATTCAGATTGTTATTTGCTTCGTCTATTGACAATTGGATTTTTGAAACCTGTAATTGTGATTTCAATAAATCATTTCTTGGAATAACCCCGTTTTTTTCTAACTCGCTAAAATCGTAAGCCCGTTGTTTGGCTGTTTTTTGATTCTCTTTTAAAAGTTCAATCGTTTTTTGCGCTTTGTAAAGACCGGCGTAATAATTAATCACTTTCATGGCTACTTCCTCTTTGGTTTGAGTAGCTGTGGCGGTTTCTGCCTGATAAAGGTTTTCGGAAATTCGAATGCCGTTTTGTATTTTAAAACCAGAAAAAACAGGAAGAGTTGCATTTACCTGCCCAATCATCATTTGGTCTACAGCAGGCATCGGTTCAGCGGAAGAACTGCTGTTTTGATTGATTTTCAGATTCACCGAAGCATTTGCTAATCGCTGGTATTGACCGGAGATTTTGAAATCAGGGTATTGGTTGTTCTTTGCGGATTGTAATTCGTACTTTTTAGAACTAACCTTGGTATTCGCTAACGAAACTTCATTACTTTTTTCCCAAGCCAAATGAATGGCTTCATCCAGCGTTAAACTGGTTTTCTCTTGTGCTTCTAAAGTTGAAATCCCGATAAAGAAAATCCCAAAGAGCATTAATTGATTAATTTTCATAGATCAGAAGGGCTTTTATTGTTTGTTGGATATGCTTTGTCAAATTGGTTTTTACGTAGTTGTTGTATAAATCTTCCGTTTTTAAATTCAATAAATTTTCAAAGAAAGGTTTGTTCATGTGAAAGTGAAAAAATGTACCCAAAATAGTCGGAGTAATCAGCGGAATAATTACATCTTTCCTGAAAACACCTTTGTTTTGTCCTTCCTGAATAATGGCTTCCAATGATTTTAAATTTCCTTTTTTTAATTCGGAAAACGCCAGAAGATTTTGATCTCTTTTTTTAGCCGTGAATTCAAAATGTAAAATTCTGTAAATTACACGGTTGCTGTTGATTCGGTTAATGTACAATTCAATCAGCTTATTTATTTTTTCGATGGGTTCGATATCTTCGTGTAATAAGTTTTCTAATTGGTTTTTAAGATCGGAAGTTCGGTAGAAAATTAAAGATTCTAATAAACGTTCTTTTGAACCAAAATAATAGGAAACCATGGCAATATTTATTTTTGCCTCTTTTGCAATGTTTCGTATAGAAGTTCCATCAAATCCTTTCTCGGCAAAAAGCAACTCGGCTACTTCGAGAATCTGAATTTGTTTATCTGTAAAAGTGGTTTTCAATGGATTTTATTTGAATGGAGTGTAAAATTAAACACTTGTTTAATTTAAACGCTTGTTTAATTTTTGTTTAACATAATTTTAACAAAAATAAAAAAGACATTTTTGTTGCCTAAAAACAGATAGAAAGGCTGATAAGGCTGAGATTGAGTGTTTTTTGAACTGAAAATTTATTCTTTCCCTTGTACGGGAATCCAAATGTATTCTTCAGAATTGGGATTCACTTATAGAATGGATTTTTTCATACAAACACTGGTTGCTACATTCTCATATTGGTCATAATTGGGAATTATGGCAAAACCAGATTTATGATAAAGCGCAATTGCTTCTGGGTTATTTTTCCCGGTTTCAAGTATAAAAGACGTATAATTCAATTCGGTTGCCCAATGCTCTAAAGCGTGTAAAACCGCACTGGCAGTTCCTTTTCCACGGAAATCAGGATGTACAAACATGCGTTTGATTTCAACAGTATTAGCATCATATTCCTTGAATGCGCCACAACCCACCGCCACATCTTCCTGATAGCAAACCACCACGTTTTTGATGTTGTCGAGCGTGTCGAATTGGGCATAGAACTCATGATCATCACCATCCAAAAAGGCTAAATGACGGTCTAATAAAACTACCAGATTTTTAAAATCAGGATCTTCAGAATGCGTTCTTTTGAAAATTGCCATTTGCAGAAAGATATTTCGTTTAGAAAACCAACGAATTTAAGACCTTATTTTGAATTTTGAAAAATTAAAGTGCAGAAAGTCAGACGGCTTTTAGAAAGTTTTCATTTCGATGAATTGGTCTCACAAAGAGGACCGAAAAAACAGTCCGAAATTGTGGATATCTATTTTGGGATTGCTGATTTTTTTTGGTTCTAAAATCTATCTTTGACATCCTTAAAAAAAAAGACATGAGCACAATTTGGTATGAATGCAAAGTAAAATACAGAAAAACAGATGAAATTGGAGGACAAAAAGTTACGACGGAACCGTACTTGGTAGACGCTTTATCCTTTACGGAAGCAGAGCGCAGGATTAATGAAGAGATGTCGGCTTATATCAGTGAAGAATTTAAAATCATGAATATAAAAGTGGCGAATTATGCCGAAATTCATCCTTTTGAAAATGCAGATCGTTGGTTTCGTTCCAAAGTTTCGTTGCTGGCGTATGACGAAGAAAGTGGCAAAGAGCGCAAAACCAACATGTATTTATTAGTACAGGCGAATGATGTAAAAGAAGCTTTTGATAATACCATCAGCGCTATGAAAGGAACGATGGGCGATTACACGATTCCTGCGATTTCGGAATCTCCTATTTTGGATGTTTTTCCCTATTTCAGTGGGGAAGAAGGCGAATTGGAACAACTGGAAAGGTTCAATGCACTCAAAGCTTCGAAACCCGAAGTAGCTGCCGAAATTGTGGATCATATGGAATTTGAGACGGCTCCAGAAGAAGAAGTTGTAGTTTAAGGCAACTCTAAAAAAACTAACCGCAAATTTGCAAATTATAACAAGCACTCAATGCTTACTAATTTGCGAATTTGCGGTTTATTAATTTAGGAAACAGAAATTCCTTATCGAATTGCTTTTACGAATTCCTCGATTTTTCCGGTTCCGTTTTCGGTTAAATGCTGGATGAATGCGCTACCAATAATTGCTCCTTTGGCAAATTGAGTGGCTTGGTTGAAGGTTTCCGCATTGTTGATTCCAAAGCCTATTACTTGTGGATTTTTCAAGTTCATTGCGGCAATGCGTTTGAAATACTCTTCCTGAACGCTGCCAAAACCAGATTGTGAACCCGTAACACTGGCGGAACTTACCATATCAATCCATCCCTCGGATACGCTGTCTATAAACTGAATGCGCGCGTCAGATGTTTGTGGTGTGATTAAGAATATATTTTTCAATCCGTATTGCTCAAAAGTCGCTTTAAATTCATCAGCATATACATCAACCGGAAGATCAGGAATGATTAATCCGTCGATGCCAATTTCGGCACATTTTTTACAGAAATTCTCTATTCCGTATTGTAACATTGGGTTGAAATAGCCCATGATTACTAACGGAATTGATACCGTTTTACGAATGTCTTTTAGTTGGTCAAACAACACTTGAGTCGTCATTCCGTTATGCAAGGCTTGCGTAGAACTGGCTTGAATGGTTGGTCCATCGGCCAAAGGGTCGCTGAACGGTAATCCGATTTCAATCATGTCCACTCCGCTTTTTTCTAAATCCTGAATGATTTGTACCGTGTCATTCAAGTTGGGATAGCCTGCAGAGAAATAAATAGAAAGGATCTTTTTGGTTTCTTGTAATTTTTGATTTATGCGATTCATTGTTGTATGTTTTTATCAGATTGAGCCTCTGTTTTTTGAGTTTGTACTAATTTAGGTGGTTGCGGTATATACCCAAGCCGTTTGATTGGATTGCAATTCCACTTGAATGCGTTTGTAATGCAATCCTTCATAAGTATCGGCTTGTTGCAGTTGTATTTCGGTTAGTTCATACAATATTCCGCTGATGGTGTCTTCCGGATTATGGGTTGGCGTAATGATTGGATACTGTGCAAATCCAAATTCTTCTTCGATATGAATTTCATTGATAACATAACCAACTAATGTTTCGGGAGTTCCTTTGAGTATTCGGCCAAAAATAGTTTCTTGAATGTCTTTGTCTTTTAGGGTACCGTAAGCAAATAATTGTTCCATGTTTTTTTGTTTTGAAAAAGTTATTTTAAATTCAAATCGTTTCGTTCAGCATTGCGCGTTAGGGATGGAAGCGGCATCCTTTTTTGTCCCGTTTTTTCGGGGCAAAAAAGATAGAGCGTACAGCCCGACCCTTGTGGTAACGCCCTGAAAAATTCAGGATAAACCGAACTACAATTTGAAATAATCAATATAAGTATTCAAATCTTTGTCGCCGCGACCGGAAAGATTCAAGACCACGATATCCTCTGGTTTGAATTTCATTTCGTCCAGAACGGCAAAGGCATGCGCACTTTCGATAGCCGGAATAATTCCTTCCATTTTTGAAAGTTGCAATCCCCAATTCATAGCCTGATCATCTGTAATTGAAATGAATTGTGCTCTTCCTGTGGCAAATAAATTAGCGTGCATCGGGCCAACTCCAGGATAATCTAAACCTGCCGAAATAGAATACGGTTCGGTGATTTGTCCATCTGTAGATTGCATCAACAAGGTTTTACTACCGTGAATCACACCAATTTTACCAAGGGCAGAAGTTGCGGCACTTTCGCCTGAATCTACTCCTAAACCGGCTGCTTCAACCGCGATGATGTTGACGTCTTTTTCGTCCAAAAAGTGGTAATAAGCCCCGGCAGCATTGCTTCCGCCACCTACGCAGGCAATCACATAATCAGGATTTTCACGGCCTTCTTTTTCTAATAATTGCGCTTTGATTTCCTTAGAAATAACACTTTGAAAACGCGCCACCATATCGGGATACGGATGCGGTCCCACTACAGAACCAATGATGTAATACGTGTCAACGGGATTGTTAATCCAATCTCGGATGGCTTCGTTTGTGGCGTCTTTCAGTGTTCGTGAACCAGACATTGCAGGGCGAACTTCAGCACCTAACATTTTCATACGAGCCACGTTTGGCGCCTGACGTTTGATGTCAATTTCACCCATGTACACGATGCATTCCAGTCCCATCAAAGCACAAACGGTAGCCGTAGCCACGCCGTGTTGACCAGCACCGGTTTCGGCAATGATTCGTTTTTTACCCAAACGCTTGGCTAGTAAAATTTGACCAATCGTATTGTTTACTTTATGTGCGCCTGTGTGACATAAATCTTCTCTTTTGAGGTAGATTTTAGTATTGTATTTTTCAGATAATCGAGTGGCAAAATAAAGCGGAGTAGGGCGTCCTACATAATCTTTTAGGAGCGCATCAAACTCAGCTTGAAATTCTGGTTCAGCCGTTATTTTTAAATATTGTTGGCGTAATTCTTCTACGTTTGGATATAGCATTTCAGGAATGTAGGCTCCTCCAAATTCTCCGTAATAGCCTTTTTCGTTGACGTTGTAACTCATTTTTTAGGTTTTTGATTCTGGGTTTCAGGTTTTGGGTTGTTGATTTATACTACAACTAAAAACGTTCAACCATTAACTTTAATAATTCGATGTTTTTTAATCCTGATTCAATTTCAAATTTACTATTTATATCAATAGCATATATTGGCAGATTAGTTTTTGAAATTTCTTCTATTGATTTGATTTCCTCTAATCCGATTCCGCCACTTAGGAAGAACGGTTTTTCGGAAGGATATTTTGCTAATACTTTCCAGTCGAAAGTGGTTCCGTTACCTCCTGGTAATTTTCCTTTGGTGTCAAAAAGGAAATAATCACAAACGGTTTCAAAAGCGTTTAAAACTTCAAAATCGAAGTCATCAGCTACCGAAAATACTTTGATGATTTCTACTGAAGTATCTATTTTGCTTTTTAAATCGGAACAAAATGCAACCGATTCCTGCCCGTGTAATTGAATGGCTTGCAAGTTGTATTTTTGGGCTTTCGCCAAAATAACTTCGGTGCTTTCGTTGACAAAAACGCCTACTTTTTTGATTGATTTTGGTAAATCAGGCATTATTCCATCAAAATACCGAGCCGATTTCTCCCAAAATATAAATCCCATATAATCGGGTAGGAGCGAACCTACTTCGAGTATATTATCGGGATATTTCATGCCACAGATTTTGAGTTTCATTTTTATAATTTTGATATAAATTCGGTTGCAGCTTTACCGGCATTATCGGTTTTCATAAAGTTTTCTCCAATCAAAAATCCTTTGTAACCAAAAGGTTTTAATTCATTGATGGCCTCCACAGACGAAATACCACTTTCGGAAACTTTTACGAATTCATTTGGAATTTGGTCAGCTAATTGTTTGCTGAAATCTAAACTTACTTCAAAAGTCTTTAGGTTTCTGTTGTTGACACCAATCATGTCTAATGTTGGCATAATTGATTTTTCTAATTCTTCTTGATTGTGAACTTCTAATAAAACTTCTAATCCAAGACTTTTAGCAAATGTTGATAAGGATTTGATTTCGTCCCGAGTTAAAACTGCGGCAATTAGCAAAATTAAATCGGCTCCGTGGGCTTTGGCTTCTAGAATTTGGTATTCATCAACAATAAATTCTTTTCTCAAAAGTGGAATATTTACTGTGGCTCTTGCCAAAAGCAAATCGTCTAAAGAACCACCAAAATACTTTCCGTCTGTTAATACCGAAATACCGCAAGCACCTGCAGTTTCATAGCCTTTTGTTACTTCTTCAACGGTAAAATTATAATTAATTTCCGCTTTTGAAGGCGAACGGCGTTTGTGTTCAGCGATAATTCCAGAAGTGCTGTTTCTTAGATTCTGACTCAAAGAAATAATCTTTTTTCCAAAGAAAACGGATGCTTCCAATTGCGAAACCGGAATGATGGATTTCTTCAGAATAACTTCTCTTCTTTTGTCAATTATAATTTTATCTAGGATGTTCATTTTTTTAATTTAAAGATTGAAAAATTTAAATAACTTTAAATTCCCCACTATTTTTATTTGCTTAATTCTTTTAATTTATTCAAAGCTACAAGTCCTTTTCCGGATAATAAACTTTCTTTCGCTATTTGAAATCCTTCTAAAGGAGAACATTTTGTTACCGTTGCAATTGCCATGGCAGCATTGGCACAAACTACGTTGTTTTGCGCTTCAGTTCCTTTTCCGGAAATAATATCGGTAAACATTTGTGCAGATGCTTCGATGGTTGTTCCGCCTTCGATTTCGCTTTGCAGCAAAAGTCGAACTCCAAAATCTTCAGGTTTCAACATTCCTTCCATAGCAGGAGTGATGATTTTGGTTGGACAAGTTAACGAAACTTCATCATAGCCATCTAATGAATGTAAAATGGTAAAATTAGTATGGGTGTTTTGATACAAATAAGCATACATTCTGGCCAATTCTAAATTGAAAACACCGACTAATTGATTTTGTGGAAACGATGGATTTACCATTGGTCCCAACATATTGAAAAAGGTTTTTACGGCTAGTTCTTTTCGGATTGGCCCAACATTTTTCATGGCAGGGTGAAAAAGAGGAGCGTGTAAAACACAAATTCCCGCTTGGTCGATACATTTTTCCAGAAAATCAGCATCATTACTGAACTTGATTCCCATTTTTTCCATCACGTTACTAGAACCTGAAATAGAAGAAACTCCGTAATTCCCGTGCTTGGCCACTTTGATTCCTGCTCCGGCTGCCACAAAAGAAGCCAAGGTCGAAATGTTAAAAGTGTCTTTTCCATCACCACCTGTGCCACATAAATCAATCGTGTTATACGCAGATAAATCCACCCGAATACACAATTCTAATAACGCTTCTCTAAAACCAGCCAATTCATCAATACTAACGCTTCGCATCATATAAACGGTCAGAAAAGCGGCAATTTGACTCGTGTTGTAACTTCCGTTGGAGATATTAACCAATACGTTTTTAGCTTCTGCTTTCGAAAGCATTTCGTGATTGATAAGTCTGTTTAATATATTTTTCATTGAAAAAGTATTCTTAAATGTTATAAAGTCTTTTGATAATCGGATTAATTTTTAACCCAGTTTTCTAAAATCTTTTTTCCGTTAGGTGTCAATACACTTTCCGGGTGAAATTGTACTCCACGAACATCATACGTTTTGTGACGTAAGGACATGATTTGACCATTTTCGTCTAATGAAGTTGCTTCAAGAACCTCCGGCAAATTAGCATCAACTACCCAGGAATGGTAACGTCCCACTTCAAATTCATTCCCTAATCCTTCAAATAAAAGTTCATCATCAACGACCGTTTTTACATTTGTAGCCACGCCGTGATACACTTTATCTAAGTTAGAAAGCGTTCCTCCGTACACTTCTCCAATGGCTTGTTGTCCTAAACAAACACCAAAGATGCTTTTTGTAGGACCATATTTTTGAATCACTTCTTTCAATAATCCTGCTTCATCCGGAATTCCAGGTCCAGGAGAAAGCAATATTTTATCGAAAATTGCAATTTCATCAATATCAAATTCATCGTTTCGGTACACCGTTACTTCGCAATCTAAATCTTCCAGATAATGCACTAAATTATAAGTGAAACTATCGTAATTGTCTATGACTAGTATTTTTTTCATGTTTTTATCTTTCGTCTTTTTCTAAATGGTTTCGGCTAAATCCAAAGCGGCATTCAACGCTCTCAATTTATTGTATACTTCCTGCATTTCGCTTTCTTCATCTGAGCTGGCAACAATTCCGGCTCCTGCCTGAGAATGCAATTGATGGTTTTTGCTTAGGAACGTACGAATCATGATGGCATGATTAAAGTTCCCTTCAAAATCCATAAAACCGATGGCGCCTCCATAAAAATTACGATTTGTTTTTTCGTAATCTTCAATCAGTTGCATGGCTCTGTGTTTTGGCGCGCCGCTCAAAGTTCCTGCCGGAAATGTGTCGGCTACCACTTGCATGGTTGTTGCTTTTTCGTGCAAATGTCCTGTCACTTTTGAAACCAAGTGAATGACATGAGAGAAGAATTGTACTTCTCTGTATTTTTCTACATTCACATTGTGACCGTTTCGGCTTAAATCGTTTCGGGCTAAATCGACCAACATGACATGTTCACTATTTTCTTTTTTATCGATGGCCAATTCTTTGGCAAGAATAGCATCTTTTTCATCATCACCCGTTCTTTTGAAAGTACCTGCAATAGGATGAATTTCGGCTTTACGGTCTTTTACAATAATCTGTGCTTCTGGCGAAGAACCAAATATTTTGAAATCGCCGTAGTCAAAAAAGAATAAATATGGGGAAGGATTAATGCTTCTTAAAGCGCGATACACATTAAATTCATCACCTTTAAAACCTTGTGTAAATCTTCGGGATAATACCAATTGAAATACATCTCCTCTAAAACAATGTTTTTTGGCCAAAGCCACATTGTGCTTGAACTCATCGTCTGTCAAATTCGAAAAACCTTCTCCATCTTTAGTGAATTTATACGAAGCAATGTTTCGGGATTGTAATAGTTGTTCAATTTCGGCAATATTGTTTTTTCCGTCTAAGCTGTGGCAAAAAATATACGCTTCATTTTTGAAATGATTGATGGCAATAATGTTTTGGTACACGGCATAATACACATCCGGAATTGTATTGCTATTTTCTTTTTTGGCAATGCTTACTTTTTCAAAATAACGAACCGCATCATATGAAATATAGCCAAACAAACCATTATTGATGAATTTGAAATCATTTTTCTCTGATTTGAATTGTCCTGAAAACTCCTGAATTACTTCTGGAATATTGGTATTGGCATCAATAGAAATATTTTCGAAACTTCCGTCAGGAAATGTTTTTGAGATGATTTCGTTCTCTATTTTTATTGAAGCAATCGGATTGCAACAGATGTAAGAGAAACTATTGTCATTCCCATGATAGTCACTACTTTCTAATAATAAGCTATTCGGGAATTTGTCGCGAATTTTTAAATACACACTTACCGGAGTAATGGTGTCGGCAAGTATTTGCTTGTATTTTGTATTTAGTGTAAAAGATTTCAATGGATATGTAATTTAAATGTTGTGTACTAATTTTAATTTAAAACAAAAAAAAGGCCTGTCGTGATGACAAGCCTTTTATATTTATAGTTTACTAATACTATAGGAGCTTTGTTCACGACGACTGACGTAAATTGTTCCACCACCAAGTATTGTTAGTTATTGATTTCATATTATTTTTTGTTGCAACAAATATATAAAGGATATTCGATTATTCAAATACAAAAAAACGAAAAAAAATATATTTTTTTCGTTTTTTTGTTAAATTACAGACTTGAATCAGTGGTTTTATTTAGCAACCAATTCGTTTTGATTTCTAAATACTAATTCGCCATCAAAAGCATCCAAAAGAATAATACTGTCGGTTTTGATATTTCCTCCCAAAATTTCTTTAGACAATTTGTTTAAAACATCTCTTTGTATTACCCTTTTTACTGGTCTTGCACCAAATTGCGGATCGTATCCTTTTTCAGATAGATAAGCAATTGCTTCTGGAGTTGCATCCATAGTAATGCCTTGTTGGGCAAGCATTTTGGTAACACTTTTTAATTGTAAACCTACAATTTGACTAATATTAGCATTGGTCAATGGCGTAAACATTACAATTTCGTCAATACGGTTAATGAATTCCGGACGTACGGTTTGTTTTAATAATCCTAATACTTCTACTTTTGCAGCTTCGGTAGCGGCTTCAAGACCTCCTTTTAAATTCTCGAATTTTTCTTGAATAATCTGGCTTCCCATATTCGAGGTCATGATGATAATCGTGTTTTTGAAATCAGCCAAACGTCCTTTGTTATCCGTCAAACGTCCTTCATCTAGCACTTGTAATAAAATATTAAAAGTATCTGGATGCGCTTTTTCAATTTCATCCAATAAAATTACAGAATACGGTTTTCTACGAACGGCTTCGGTCAATTGTCCACCTTCGTCATAACCTACATATCCCGGAGGCGCACCAACCAATCGGCTTACACTGTGGCGTTCTTGGTATTCACTCATGTCAATACGCGTCATGGCATTTTCATCGTCGAATAAGTATTCGGCTAATGCTTTGGCCAATTCGGTTTTTCCAACACCGGTAGTTCCAAGGAAAAGGAAGGTTCCCACCGGTTTTTTCATGTCTTGTAAACCTGCACGGCTTCTGCGAACGGCGTCACTCACGGCTTCAATTGCTTCTTCCTGACCTACAACTCGATGATGCAATTCATCTTCAAGTCTAAGCAGTTTTTCTCTTTCGCCCTGAAGCATTTTCACCACAGGAATTCCGGTCCATTTGGCTACGACTTCGGCAATGTCTTCTCGGGTTACTTCTTCTTTTATCAAAGAAGTTCCAGATTGATTTTCTTGCAATTGTTTTAATAAAACGGCTAATCGTTCTTGTGATTCTTTTATTTTACCGTAACGAATTTCGGCTACTTTTCCGTAATCACCTTCACGTTCTGCACGTTCTGCTTCGTATTTGAAATCTTCAATTTCAGTTTTTACCGCTTGAATACTATCGACAACATCTTTCTCTGATTTCCATTTGGCATAAATCTCGTTTCGGTCTTCTTTAAGGTTCGCCAAATCCATTCCTAAAATTTTGAGCTTGCTTTCGTCTTTCTCTCTTTTAATGGCTTCAATTTCAATTTCCAGTTGCATGATTTTTCGATCCAAAACATCTAATTCTTCTGGTTTTGAATTAATTTCCATGCGCAATTTCGAAGCAGCTTCATCCATTAAATCAATCGCTTTATCCGGAAGAAAACGATTGGTAATGTAACGCTGGGACAACTCAACTGCAGCAATAATGGCCTCGTCTTTGATTTGAACTTTGTGATGTGTTTCGTATTTTTCCTTGATTCCACGAAGGATAGAAATAGCACTTTCGGTATCTGGTTCTTCCACCATTATTTTTTGAAAACGTCTTTCGAGTGCTTTGTCTTTTTCAAAATATTTTTGGTATTCGTCCAAAGTTGTTGCTCCAATAGCACGCAATTCACCACGGGCCAAAGCCGGTTTCAAGATGTTTGCCGCATCCATAGCGCCTTCGCCACCTCCTGCACCAACCAAAGTGTGAATTTCATCAATAAATAAAACAATATCGCCTTCGGCAGAAGTCACTTCTTTTACGACAGATTTCAAGCGCTCTTCAAATTCTCCTTTGTATTTAGCTCCCGCAATTAAGGCACCCATATCTAAGGAATAAACAATTTTATCCTTCAGGTTTTCAGGAACGTCGCCATCTACGATACGATGCGCTAAACCTTCGGCAATGGCAGTTTTACCCACGCCGGGTTCTCCCACAAGCATTGGATTATTTTTGGTTCTTCGGGTTAGAATTTGCAAAACTCTTCGAATCTCTTCATCACGACCAATTACAGGATCGAGTTTTCCTGTTCTGGCCAGTTCATTTAGATTTTTGGCATATTTGTTCAAAGAATTATAGGTTTCTTCGGCAGATGCAGAAGTCACTCTTTCTCCTTTTCGCAATTCGTCAATGGCTGCTTTCAGTCCTTTTTCGGTAACGCCTTGATCTTTTAATATTTGTGCTACTTTACTTTTTGAAGCAAAAATGGCCAGGATTAAATGTTCAATAGAAACGAATTCATCGTTCATTTTTTTGGCGATAATTTCGGCTTCGTTCAATGTAGTATTCGCAATTCGGGACAACATGATTTCACCGCCGGAAACTTTTGGAAAACTTTGAATAGTGCTGTCTAAAATTTGTTCAAACAGCGGCACATTTACATTCAATTTTTTCAAAATAAAAGGGGCAACATTTTCATCAACTTCAAAAATAGCTTTGAAAATATGTTCGTTTTCTATTTGTTGCTGTCCAAAACCTTGAGCCAGTTGTTGTGAAAGCTGAATCGCTTCCTGTGATTTAATTGTAAATTTATTGATGTTCATGATTACAGTGTTTTAAGATTATTATTTCTGATTAAATAACTAACTTTGCATACCAACCATCAATTGATATTCCATACCTTAAAGTTACGACAAAATGTCTGTATAATAGGGTTTTAAGAAGTAAAGATTAAACTAAAATAAGACAAAATGAGCCTATTTAATTCCGTTTTTGGCAATTCGAAAACGTCGGATAATTCAAAAAATAACATTAACTGGATTCCATTAACCGATTTAGGTCAGTTGAATGAAATTATTGAATTATCGAATGAAAAACCGGTCGCTATTTTCAAACATAGCACCCGTTGCAGTGTGAGCAGAATGGCCTTAAAACAATTTGAAAATGAATTTAATAGCGCAGATTCCGTTGAAACCTATTTTCTGGATTTGATAGCTTATCGCGATGTTTCAAACGAAATTGCCACTCGATTTCAAGTGGTGCATCAATCGCCTCAGTTGGTATTAATAAAGGAAGGAAAGTCAGTTTATAATGCTTCGCACAGTGATATTGATGCTCAGGAATTGAAATCAAAAATATAAAAAAGTAATTTTTCAGAAAATAGAAAAGGATGCCGTTTTGACATCCTTTTTTTATTTGTAAATTTTTTACTAATATAAATTAGGGAATTTAGTCGGGTTAACTTCATTCATCATCGCATAGACTTTTTCAAAAATATCTTCGGCAGATGGCTTAGAAAAATAATCTCCATCGGTCCCATAAGCTGGTCGGTGTGCTTTTGCAGTAAGTGTTTGCGGTTTACTGTCCAGATACGAATAGGCGTCTTGTTGCTCAATAATTTGTTGTAAAATATAAGCTGAAGCACCACCTGGAACATCTTCGTCAATAATCAATAATCGATTGGTTTTTATAATACTTTTTACAATATCGTGATGAATGTCAAACGGAAGTAAAGATTGTACATCGATAATTTCACAGTCAATACCGATCTCTAATAACTCTTTGGCTGCTTGTTGTACTAATCTCAAAGTAGAGCCATAGGAAACTAATGTAATATCTGTACCTTCTTTGAGGGTTTCAATTTCACCAATCGGCGTCTTGAATTCGCCATAATTTAACGGCATTCTTTCTTTCAATCGATAGCCATTAAGACATTCAATTACA
>ERZ1034361.597-NODE-597-length-22466-cov-4.310242_pt1 | contig 22466 bp, 27 predicted proteins | sample MGYA00520617_ERZ1034361 | MGnify/ENA primary metagenome ERZ1034361 (study PRJEB33736, sample SAMEA104284507) | Azolla filiculoides | biome: Urban; feature: Water surface; material: Ditch water | place: Netherlands | collected 2015-10-28 | depth 0-0.1 m ...
AGCGCAGCAACTTGCTCTGCGTTCAATGGCAATGGCGGTAAGCCTAAACCAGAACGATCAGATATGTGGGTGTGGTATGTGTTCAGCATTTGAGGATATCAATCTATAAAGTCTTAAATTAGGATGAATTATACAGGCCGCTGACACGCCTTCCAATGTCAGCATTGACTGCATTGTCATCGCACTTGTCATGACAATAGCCATGCAATGAACGTGCCTAGATTGAATCAGATGATTTAATAGAGAGATTTTGAGAAAGACGAACCACAACTTCTATTGCCAGCAGCGGCTTCCATTGCGTCGAAAAGCTTCTGCTCATAACCTTTGCCATGCTTAGACTCGATAAATACACGCATCTCATGCACCGTAACGATGCCATCATGATCGGTATCCATCGCTTTGATATTGTCAGCCACACTGACATAAGGCTCTGTCACCTCAGGAAGAAACTGAGCTTGTGTTGAATAACCAGCCACTTCATGCGCCATCAGCGATGAAGAGTAGCCAACTGTTATCAACAAGATTAAATTTTTAAGTAATTTATTCATAGCGGTATCTGCTGAATGTATTCCTTGGTCAGCAAAAAGTCCATTTAGTTTTGATTTGTTGAATAATTTTCATCATCTCGATTTTTGAGTACGCCTGATTAGGGTAAAATCACACTTTAGCAAATCAGCATGAATTTAAAGGTTGTCTCTATGGAACTCACTTCTCTCAATGCGCTATCACCTCTAGATGGTCGCTACCAATCAAAAGTTGACCCACTACGCGCTTGCTTTAGCGAATATGCACTGATTAAAAACCGTGCTTTGGTTGAAGTGGAGTGGCTAAAAGCACTCGCTGCACAAACTGCGATTGAAGAGATTGCCCCATTTAGCGCTGCCACTATTAAAGAATTAGATACGGTCATCGCCAATTTTGGCGAGACAGAAGCCGCTCAAGTAAAAGCAATTGAAGCGCGCACCAATCATGATGTAAAAGCCCTGGAATATTGGCTCAAAGAGAAGTTCGACAATAATCCAGAAGTAAAAAAAGCCAGTGAATTTATTCACTTTGCTTGCACCAGCGAAGACATCAACAACTTATCACACGCATTAATGCTAAAAAGCGCACGTGACTCCGTTATGTTGCCGTTCTTAGACAAACTAATCGCAAGATTAACTGAATTAGCACATGAACTCGCTGATCAACCAATGCTTTCACGCACACATGGTCAAACAGCCTCACCAACTACCATGGGCAAAGAATTGGCTAACGTGGTTTACCGTTTAAAACGCCAACAAAAACAATTAGTGGCCAATGAATTGCTTGGCAAAATCAACGGTGCGGTTGGTAACTTCAATGCGCACTTATCTGCTTACCCAGATTTTGATTGGGAAAGCTTTGCAAAACGTTTCGTTGAAAGCTTGGGCTTAACCTACAACCCAATGACTATTCAAATTGAGCCGCATGATTATATGGCTGAGCTATATGACACGTTTGCGCGCATCAATACCATCCTGATTGATATTAACCGCGACATCTGGGGTTATATCTCTGTTGGCTATTTCAAACAAAAATTAAAAGAAGGTGAAGTCGGTTCATCTACCATGCCTCATAAAGTTAACCCAATTGACTTCGAAAACTCTGAAGGCAATTTAGGTTTAGCTAATGCCTTATTACGCCACTTGGCTGAGAAATTACCAATTTCTCGCTGGCAACGTGACCTCACTGACTCAACTGTACTGCGCAATATGGGCGTGGCATTCGGCTACACATTGCTCGGCTACGACTCATGCTTACGTGGCTTAAATAAATTAGAAGTTAATCCAAGTAAGCTTGCTGAAGATTTGGATAACAGCTGGGAAGTACTCGCTGAGCCTATTCAAACCGTAATGCGTCGTTATGGTGTAGAAAATCCATACGAACAATTAAAAGCACTTACACGTGGCAAAGGTGGAATTAACAAAGCCTCATTGCACAGCTTCATTGAAACATTGAGCATTCCTGCTGATGCAAAAAAACTACTATTAGAAATGACGCCTGCCAGCTACATTGGCAAAGCGACAGAACTTGCTAAGAAACACTAAATGACTGATATCCTCGTTCTCTACTATTCACAAGGTGGCGCAGTGCGCGAAATGGCACAAACCATTGCACGCGGAATAGAGAGCGTGGACGGTGCAAAAGCGCGTATTCGTACTGTGCCAAAAGTCTCAAGCAACTGTGAAGCAACCGAACCTGAAGTCCCAGAAAAAGGTGCGCCTTATGTTGAACTTCAAGATTTGGAAGATTGTGCAGGCTTAGCACTTGGCAGCCCTACCCGTTTTGGCAATATGGCTGCCCCAATGAAGTATTTCTTAGACGGCACAACAAGCATGTGGCTAAAAGGCGCTTTAATTGGCAAGCCAGCTGCAGTTTTCACCTCATCAGGCTCTATGCACGGTGGTAATGAAACCACCCTACTCACAATGATGCTTCCATTAATGCATCATGGCATGCTGATGCTTGGACTGCCTTACTCAGAACCTGCTTTAGGTACCACCACCACAGGTGGAACACCCTATGGCGCCAGCCATATTGGTGGCGCCATGGATGATAAGCCACTAAGTGATGATGAGAAAAAACTGTGCTTAGCATTAGGCAAACGCTTGGCAGAAACCGCAATCAAGCTAGCCGCATAATGCAAAATCAAACACTTCAAATCAAACGTATCCAACAATTAAAAATCGGCGCTTCAATCACCCTAATTTCGCTCATTATGCTGAGCCTTATCTGGGAGGGTTGGTTAGCACCGATCAAGCCTGAAGGCTCTAAATTAGTCTTAAAAGCTGTGCCATTGCTATTGCCACTATTTGGCATTCTGAATGGCAAACGCTACACCTACCAATGGGCTTGCATGTTCATATTAATTTACTTTACTGAAGGTGTTGTAAGAGCTTGGGCTGATCAAGGTTTATCACAAACTTTTGCTCTGATTGAAGTATTACTTACCAGCTTATTTTTTACGTTCGCTATTTTTTATGCGCGCCTGACAAGAGCTAGCTAAAATTCAGTTTAAGAAAACGATATAATCCGAACATGTACATCTTACTTTCGAACGACGACGGCTACTTCGCACCAGGTCTCAACATACTGGCGGAGCACATTTCAAAGATTGCCGATATCGTTGTTGTTGCGCCCGAGCGTAATCGTAGCGGCGCCAGCAACTCACTTACATTAGATCGTCCACTCAGCGTACGTGTTGCCCACAATGGCTTTTATTATGTAAACGGCACACCAACAGATTGCGTACATTTAGCGGTCACTGGCTTATTAGATAAATTGCCAGACATGATTATTTCCGGCATTAACGATGGCGCTAATATGGGTGATGACACCATCTACTCAGGTACAGTTGCTGCTGCGATGGAAGGCTTCTTATTAGGCATCCCTTCTTTTGCGGTATCAATGTCCCAACATAATGCGACGCACTTTGAAACAGCAGCAAAAGTCATCATCGAGATGATTGCGCATTACCAGAAAAATCCATTGCCGCCACCTATGCTACTCAATATCAATGTTCCAGATATTCCGTACGAACAACTTCAAGGCAAAGTCGTGACCCGTTTAGGAAAACGACATAAGGCAGAACCTGTGATTCAATCTAAATCACCTCGCGGTGAGAAGCTATATTGGGTAGGTCCTGCTGGGAGCGCACAAGATGCTGGCGAAGGCACAGACTTTTACGCAGTTGCTAATAACAAGGTGTCAATTACCGCTTTGCAAGCCGATTTAACAAACTATCACCAACTAGACACCCTTAAGAATTGGATGGCTTAGTGATACGTAGCTCCATCAACGGCATCGGCATGACCTCGCAACGCACGCGTGATCGCATGCTGGCGAGATTGCGTGAGCAAGGCGTGAAAGATGAAGTCACGCTAGCCGCCATGGGAGAAATTCCACGCCATATTTTTATTGATGAAGCCCTTGCCACTCGCGCATATGAAGATGTTTCACTGCCAATTGGCTTTGGCCAAACCATCTCACAGCCTTACACCGTTGCTAGAATGACCGAAGTTTTACGTGCCGGTAACTATTTAAAAAAGGTGCTAGAAATTGGCACTGGCTGCGGTTATCAAACTGCCGTCTTATCTAGAGTCGCAATAGAAGTCTATTCAGTTGAACGTATCAGCCCGCTCTTGATGCGCGCACGCAATCATCTACGTGACCTGCGTATGCGCAATATCAAACTCAAGCATGCTGATGGCACCATGGGGCTCCCAGAGCTAGCACCATTTGATGGCATCATTGTGACTGCTGCTGCAAGTCGTGTTCCTGAAGAACTTTTGCAACAACTGGCAATTGGTGGACGTATGGTCATTCCTGTTGGTATTAACGAACAAGTTCTATATTTAATAGAACGTCTAGATGAAACCGAGTACAAGCACACCAAACTTGAACCAGTGAAGTTTGTTCCATTACTTGGCGGAACCAACTAAATGCGCACCAAGAAGCTTTTTGCCTCCATACTTTGCCTCATCCTAGCCGCTTGCGCTGGCACACAAAATCGTGCACCAGTCATTGAGCGAAGCGCGGCGGTGAGTAACAAAAAACCTGTCTCTGTGAAGTCCGTTAATAAATCCACAGATAAAGACTGGCGACCTGATTTTTATGTGGTCAAAAAAGGTGACACGCTTTACAGCGTGGGTTTGGAACATGGTTATGATTACAAAGAAATCGCTCAGCTCAACCAAATCGAACAACCTTACGTCATCCGCGTGGGCCAGTCCCTAAAGCTTAAAGATGCTAAAGCCCCCACCAAGACCCAAGCGCCTCAGCAAAAGGCGCAAGAAGATGACGTTGTCATCAAGCCACTCAATACCGATGCACAAGCCCCAGCTTCAACAGAGCTGAATGAGCAAAAAGTCACGCCTGCCAGCGCCCCAGCCAGAAATTCAAACATCCAGAATATTGCTTTTGGTAATAATGAAGAAGTCACAGAATGGGCATGGCCAACCAAAGGAAAAATCACCAACGGCTTTACTGAAGGCGGCAGTGCTAAAGGTATCGATATTGAAGGTGCGCTTGGCCAAGACATCAACTCAGCAGGTGCCGGCAAGGTCATCTACAATGGCTCTGACCTTCGCGGCTATGGCAACTTAGTCATCGTAAAACATAATAAAGACTACTTATCTGTTTACGCACACAACAACAAAATCTTAGTTAAAGAAGGCCAACAAGTGCTTAAAGGCCAAAAAATTGCTGAAATGGGTAGCTCTGGTGCTGACAAAGTAAAACTACACTTTGAAATTCGCTTTCAAGGCAAATCAGTCGACCCGACTAAATTCTTAAGTAACCTAGCACCTTAATTCAAAAAGATTTCCCCTAATAAAAAAGCCGCTATCAAGCGGCTTTTTTATTAGGCATTTGATTACTTCTTAATTAACTACTGAGCGTCTTGCTCTTTGTAATAGTCACGCACTTGTGTCATATCGAATTCACGTGCCCATTCAATGAGTTTTTCTAAAGCTGGCGCACCGATTTCACCTTGTTGCGCATGAATACCAGCTTGCTCGCGAATAATCAAAATACCAGGGATTTTTGAAACTTCGAAATACTCTGCAATTTCTGGATTCGCTTCTGTATCCACCATACCGAATAATATGTCAGGATTCTTTTCAGCAGCCGCTTCAAACACTGGCGTGAATGCCACACATGGATCACACCATTTTGCCCAGAAATCAACAATCACAAACGGATTGTTAACAATGGTTTCTTTGAAATTGTCCTTATTAAGTGCGACTACAGCCATGATATTTCCTATAGTTGATGTTTTAGTGGCGTTATTCTAGCAGATGACTGGCTTTTACTGAATCATTCCTGTTACTTGATTGGATTTGCCCAGGAACCCTGATAAAACAACTCGCCTAAAGGTCGACGGCTACGCTCAGCAGTTTCTCGTGCTAACAAATCCTCAGGTATTGCCGATTCACTCACACGATGCCCAACAGAAATCATCGCCATCAAAGTAAATTGCGCAGGAATATTGAACTGTTCACGCGTTTTTTCTGCATCAAAACCACCAAGCTGATGGGCAATCAAGTCCATACTGCTTGCTTGCAAACACAGATTTTGAGCAGCAGCACCCGTGTCATACTCAGCCCAACGATTAGGCTGCGCATTTTTGCTAAACAAAGTATCTGCACAAATTAAAAATAATAAAGGTGCGTGCTGCACCCAAGTTTGATTGCTAGGTGCTAAGCAATCAAAAGCCTTTTGCCAAGCAGCTGCATCAATATTTTTATCCCAAACCACAATCCGCCAAGGCTGATCACCCATGCAAGAAGGTGCCCAGCGAGCAGCCTCCAACAAAGCAATCGTCTGTTCAGATGAAATTGCTTTACTTGCATCATAAGCACGCCCACTCCAACGCTCTGCGAGCGTCTTATCAATAGGCACTTGGGTGATCGCTGGTTTTCTCATATGAGTCAGTTTTCTTTAAGCGTTAAGAAATGGGTAATCGGTGTAGCCTTTTTCAGAGCCACCGTAAAAGGATTTTGAATCTGCTGCATTGAGTGGCGCATCTTGACGGAAACGCTCTACCAAATCTGGATTTGCAATAAATGGTACGCCATAAGCCACAGCATCAGCATGACCACTTGCAATCGCAGCATTACCGCGTGCCTTGTCATAAGACAAATTCGCCATGTAAGGTGATTTACACAATTTGCGCATCGCATCAAAATCAAATGGATCCGCTACGCCGCCGCCATGAATTCCACCTTCAACGACATGTAGATAAGCCAAATTAAATTGATTAAGTTGTTCTGTGACGTAATTAAATAATGACTGTGGGTTGCTATCCTTCATATCATTAAAAGGGTTTACTGGTGACAGACGCACGCCCACTTTATCCGAACCTGCAACGGCAACCACCGCCTTAGTCACTTCCATTAGCAAACGTGTACGGTTTTCAAAACTACCACCATAATTATCAGTACGTTTATTTGTGCCATCACGTAAGAATTGATCCAACAAATACCCATTTGCCGAGTGGATCTCAACACCATCAAAACCAGCTGCCAGCGCGCACTTTGTTGCATGAACATAATCAGCAACAATACCAGGCAACTCACTTACATCTAAAGCGCGTGGCTCAACATAATCCACTAAACCGGTATAAGTAAATGCTTTACCTGCTGGTTTAATTGCTGATGGCGCAACTGGTTGTGCGCCATTGAGTAAACTTGGATGTGAAATGCGGCCGACATGCCAAAGTTGAATCACAATCTTGCCGCCTTTTGCATGAACTGCATCGGTAATCTTTTTCCAACCAGCCACTTGTGCATCGGTATAAATACCAGGCAATAAAGGATAGCCATGTCCCATTGCTGAGATTGGCGTCGCTTCAGTAATAATTAGGCCAGCACTCGCACGCTGCTCGTAATAAGTCACGTTAATTGGTTGTGGCACACCTTCCATATTCGAACGATTACGCGTCAGCGGTGCCATCACCATACGGTTGCTCATTGCAATGCTGCCTAGTTTCACTGGGCTAAATAAATCCGTCATGTTGCTATCCTTTTGTATAAACAATATTAATTCGTTTTAACGCCTTCAATGAGCATAATCACTTCAAGGTCGTCACCAACAGGAGCAGCTGCTTTAGCTGCCCCATGGGTTGTTTGCATACCCTAAGACTTTAAATGGGAAGGTCAGTTCCTTCCTCAAACCTTGTTAAGTGAGCTTACCAGCAATCACGCATTCATTCGGGATTTTGAATTGAATGACTGAGTATAACGTTGTTATGAACTCTAAAAAATCTATCTATAAAAAACAATTAAGATCTATCGGCGTTGTAGAATAAACATATGCAATTAAGCTCAATCAAGATTAGCCAGAAACTACCTAAACGCGCTGTTGATTCACACAAAGGGATGAACGGTAGCATCGCCATCATCGGTGGCGATAAAGGCATGACAGGTGCCGCTTTAATGGCTGCTCGTGCCGCACTTCTTACTGGCTCAGGTCGAACTTACTTAAGCTTTTTAGATGAGCAAGCCCCTAGCGTGGATATGCAACACCCAGAAATCATGGTGCGCAGCCCAAATGAATTAAGCCAAATTAAACAACTAGACTGTGTCGTGATTGGCCCCGGCTTAGGATTATCGAAAGCGGCTTTAAGCTTACTTGAGTTTTGGCTCGCTCAAGAAACCAAATTACTGATTGATGCAGATGCGCTTAACCTGATTGCCGAGCATGAAGGACTGGCAAACGCACTCAAAAAACGACAAGCAGAAACAGTCATCACACCGCACCCAGGCGAAGCAAGCAGATTATTGAAACACGCCATCGAACTCGATCAACGTATTGAAAGTGCACTCGCATTAGCAAAAAGCTTACACGTCACCTGCGTACTTAAAGGTGCGAAATCCGTCATAGCCCATCACGATGGCCGCCACTTTATTAACACTACAGGCAACGCAGGACTCGCTAGCGGCGGTACAGGTGATGTACTCAGCGGCATCATCGGCAGCTTAATGGCGCAAGGTTTAAACGGCTTAGACGCAGCCAGCGCTGGCGTTTATATTCACGGTGCAGCGGCTGACGCCTTAGTGGCCTCAGGCACTGGGCCAATAGGCTTAACTGCCTCTGAAGTTGCTTTAGCAGCACGCAACATCATTAACCAACTTAATCAAACGCCTACTTAAACATCTGCCAACTATGTCTAATCTAGAACAAGATTTAAGCATGATGAAAATCGCCATGAATTTGGCACAAGAAGCGGCTGCTGCTGGCGAAGTGCCAGTTGGTGCAATTGTTGTTAAAGATGGTCAAATTATTGGCAGAGGAAGTAATGCGCCGATTGGATTACACGATCCAAGTGCCCATGCAGAAATTCAAGCCTTACGTGACGCCGCCAACAACATAGGCAATTATCGATTAGTAGATTGCACCTTATACGTCACGCTCGAACCTTGTGCGATGTGCACAGGCGCCATTCAACATGCTCGCATTTCTAGATTGGTGTACGGTGCAAGCGATGCCAAAACAGGCGCATGCGGCAGTGTGGTCAACCTAATGGCAGAAACTAAACTCAATCACCACACCGAAGTCACTAGCGGCGTCATGGCAGAAGAAACTGCAAGCCTGCTTTCCAGTTTTTTCAAAGAACGTAGAATGAATAAAAAGACATAAAAAAACCCGCCATCAGCGGGTTTTTTTATGATTACTTTAATCTACAATTAATCTCTATCGTTACCCATCAAGCTCATTAAGATGCTTAATAGATTCACGAACAAGTTGTAGATATCAAGATAAAGACTCAATGTCGCCATCACGTAGTTCGTTTGACCACCGCGTACAATTTGATTCACGTCATACAAAATATAACCTGAAAAAATCAACACTGAAACGCCTGAAATCACCAAGTGCGCAGGATCGAAGTGGAAGAACATATTAGCGAGTGAAGCAATCACCACTAAGATTAAACCAACAAATAAGAACTTGCCCAAGCCGCTAAAATCGCGCGCTGGAGAAGAACCAATTGCGGCTAAACTTAAAAAGGTAACGCCTGTTCCGGCAGCAGCTAAGCCAACAATCTCAGCACCATTGCTTAGGTGCAACGCAGCTTGAAGGATTGGGCCAAGCAATAAACCAAACACAAACGTCATCGCTAATAACAACCAAACGCCAAGTGCTTTGTTTTGATTGGCTGAAATCATTTGGAACATACCAAACATTACGGCAATAAATCCAATAGCAAATATGAATGGATGTTGCGCCATAAAGCTAAAATTCATTTGAAGACCAAAAAACGCACCGATCATGGTAGGAATCATGGTTAAACCAAGCAGAGCGTACGTGTTACGCAACACCTTGTTTTGGGTTGCAGCTAAACTACTTTCACGACCTAATACTTGAACATCATCAGACATTGCAATTTCCTTTTAAAAAAAGTGACTACCTCACTAAGATAGCGGCTTTAAGATTAAGTTTCAAGCTTATTCATGTGACAATTTAATTAAATAAATCTGCCTCAGACTTACCCACCAAATCCACGCGTTTTACTGCTGCCACAAACTCAGCATTTTCATGGAGTTGATCCATCGTCATCGGATGATGTGCCCCATGCATACGCGCTAACCTCGCACGACTCGCACCTGAAATTTCCCATTTCAGATTGGCTAACAACTCATCCGCTTTATCAGGCTGGTTACATAGTAAAACCATATCGCAACCCGCATTCAGTGCAGCTAAGGCACGCGCAGTCACATCACCAGCAACGCCCGCACCTTCCATCGACAAGTCATCACTAAAAATCACGCCATTAAAACCTAAACGCTCACGCAATACTTTTTGCAACCAACGTGGTGAAAACCCAGCTGGGTTTTCATCGACTTTAGGATAAATTACATGCGCAGGCATAATCGCTTGTATGCCGTCGTCGATTAGCTGACGGAAAGGCTGCATATCATTTTGAGCGATTTCATCAAACTCACGCTCATCCACAGGAATCGCCACATGCGAATCTGCCACCACATAACCATGCCCAGGAAAATGCTTACCAACTGCAGGCATGCCGCCACGCTTAAGTCCGTGCATCAAGGCATAAGCCAACTCATGAATTGCCTGCGCTTTCAAATGAAAAGCACGATTGCCAATCACTTGGCTTTCGCCATAATCCATATCCAACACTGGGGTGTAACTTATATCTACACCGTGCGCACGAAGCTCAGCAGCCAAAATCCAACCGGCCTCTTCCGCTAATTCTTTAGCTTTTTTAGGATGTTCATCCCAAATTTTTCCGAACTCTCGCATAGGTGGAATCTTAGTAAAGCCCTCTCTAAAACGCTGAACACGACCGCCTTCATGATCCACTGAAATTAACAAAGGTGGCTGACGCACAGCATGAATGCTAGCGGTCAGCGCCTTTAATTGTTCTGGTGATTCAAAGTTACGTGCAAATAAAATCACACCCCCAACTAAAGGGTGCTGCAAGCGTTTTACATCGGCTGGCGTAAGTTCCGTACCAACCACATCCAGCATCACTGGGCCTAGTGCCATCTTCTATCCTTTATTAATTTCTAACATCCAAACGGTCACGTAATTGATCTCCCAACACGTTCACCGCCAATACCAAAGACATTAAACTCAAACCAACTGCCAATACATAATGTGGCGCCACTAACATATAACGCACACCATCTCGTAACATTGCACCCCAAGAGGCATTCGGTGCTTGTATGCCTAAACCCAAAAATGACAAACTGGCTTCAGCAATCACCAAACCTGCCATGCTATACGTCGCTTCCACCAACAATGGCGCAGCAAGCAGAGGCAGCATATGTTTAAACATAATCCTAGGCACACTCGCACCTAAAGATTCAGCAGCCATCACATGCTGACGCTGACGCATAGACAAGGCCTGTGCACGCGTGAGTCGAGCATAGCCCACCCACGAAGTTAAACACAAAGCCAAAATCAAATTATTTAATCCCGCGCCCAACACGGCAGCAAAAGCAATTGCCAACAAAATACCAGGGAAAGCTAAAAACACATCAGTGATTTGCATCAAGGTGCGATCGACCATACCACCATAATAACCAGAGATTAAACCCAAGCTAATACCAACAGTCGCCGTGACTAATGTCACTACTAAAACCACCCATAAAGACACCTGCGCACCCGACAATAAACGCGGCAAAATTTCTCGTCCTAAATCATCGCAACCTAACCAATGGTGGTTTTGTGGCATCGCTAAAATCAAATCAAGATTAATTTGATTCGGCTTTAAATCGATTAACGCTGCCAAAGCCGCCGCGAATATCCAAAGAAATAGAACAACAATCGACCAGCGCTTCATGAAGAAAATCTCACGCGAGGATCAATTCGAGTGTAAATAATATCGGTCAGCAGATTTACAAATACATAAGTCAGCGCAATCACCAGCACACAGGCTTGCGTCACAGGATAATCTCGCTTCTCTATCGACTCGACCAATAAACGTCCAATGCCATCCCAAGCAAACACCGTTTCAGTAATCACTGTGCCCGCTAACAAACTCCCCAATTGCAAACCAAGCACCGTCACAATCGGTAATAAAGCTGCACGTAAAGCATGTTTCAGAATCACTATTTTTTCAGGCAAGCCCTTAGCACGAGCTGTGCGAATAAAGTCTTCATGCAACACCTCCAACATGCTCGCGCGGGTCATGCGCGTCAGAATAGCAGCCAAGCCAAAACCTAAAGTCAGCGCTGGCAAGATAATCGAAGTGTTGGCATCCATACCACTCACTGGCAAGAAACCTAGCCATAATGCAAACACCATCATCAACAATGGTCCCAACCAAAAATGCGGCATGGCAGAAACGGTTAAGCTCAACACTGTGGCTAAATTATCCGCCCAACGATCAACTTTTAAAGCCGCCACAATACCCAATGGCACGCCGATACTGATCGCAATCATTAAGGCCAAAGCCGCTAATTTCATTGTCGCTGGCAAACGCTCAGCTAATAAATCCACAATTGGTTTTTTACTATGGATAGAAACACCCAAATCGCCTTGCGCGACTTTAGCCACATATTGAAAAAACTGAATTGGTAGCGGCTCATCTAAACCTAAATTCTGACGTAACACTTCACGATCTGCACTCGTTGCAGATTCCCCCAACATCACTTCAACCGGATCACCAGGAATAGAATGCACCAGCACAAAAGTCAGCAACAACACCCCAAATATTACAGGGATTGTGCCGAGCAAACGCTTAAGCAAACTGACCACCTGAAATATGAATAGGCGTGCCGACTGGCACCATATTGAATAAAGCAATCACATCAGAATTACGCATACGAATGCAGCCATGAGAGCCTGGCTGACCTAGAACAACGTTATCTGGCGTGCCGTGAATATAAATATAACGCTGCATGGTATCCACTTCACCCAAACGATTCACACCCACTTCAGTGCCAGATAGCCACAAAATGCGCGTCAAAATCCAATCGCGATTAGGAAATTCAGTCATTAACTCAGGTGAGCAAATTTCACCTGTGGCACGACGGCCAACAAAAACAGAATTGATAGGCGCACCCTCACCAATTTTGGCGCGAATGATATGTTGACCAGTAGGCGTACAGCCACTATTTTTTTGACAACCTTCGCCGTTAGCGGCACTGGAAATAACAAAGTCGGCAAGTATCTGATCACCGTCAAAAACGGTAAGCGTCTGCTGTGGAATAGATACTTCGATGCGCATAAAGAAGGGTTAATCACTTAAACAAAAAGCAAGAAACCACATTGTAGCAAGCGGCCATCAATTTAACAGTGAAACTATCGAAAACCGCGCTTATTTGCTCTGCGCCATTGCCAAGGAGGTGTTGGTTGCGTATCCGCCCACAAACCAATTTTAGCTTCCTGTGCGGCTTGCTCTAAAGGAATGAATTGCTCGAAACCTTGTGAATACTGACGATACACCCAAGCATAACCGCCCTTCACCATTTCTTCATTAGCATGAGCATTTTCACAAAACACATCACCCACGGTACGGTGATATTTATCTGTTGCAACCACTTTAACTTCGGCTTGTTTATTGAAACAAAGACTTGATAACTGATGCTTACTGACCTGCCCAAACGCTTGCGCTTTTTCAGGGGCATCAATGCCAGCCAAACGGATTTTGAATTGCTGATGATCATCAGTCAGGACGGTTAATGTATCGCCATCCGCTACGCTCACCACACGACCTGAAATCGTTTCGGCCGAAACATGGAAAGCCAAGATGCTGAACATAGCAAAGATGGCATATTTAATATATTTGGTATTTATCATGCCGCCATTTTAGCGCTTGGGTGGCAGCATATAACAAATATATTAAATATTATTTCTGAAGAATAAGTTGTAAAGTCAAAGCGGAAGCCGCCATACCGAAAGGAGCGGTGACACATACCGAGGAGCCGTAGCCAGCACAATTTAAACCAGTGATTGAATCAACTTGAGTATCACAACTGATTTCGGGCTGCAAAATAGGTTCGTCAGAATAGACCGCGGTGATGCCGAATTTGGTCGGTGATTTTTTAGCGTTAGGCGCTTTAGGAAAGCCATGATCTCGGCGTAACTGGTTACGCACTTTAGCTAATAAACGATCGCCCATCACTTGCGCTAAATCGGCTGATTTGATTTTGGTTGGATCTAAACGCCCACCTGCACCACCCGTAGTAATCAGTGGAATTTTTGATTGCTTGCAATAAGCAGCCATGGCAACTTTTGCTTTTGCGTCATCAATGGCATCAAGTACCACATCAAATCCTGCACCCAACATCTCAGCCACATTGTCAGGGGTGATAAATTCTTCAATTTGTTGGACATGACATGCTGGATTAATGAGTTGAATGCGCTCGGCCATGGCGGTGACTTTAGCCATACCAAACACACCATCAACCGCATGGAGTTGTCGGTTCACATTCGACTCAGCGATGTTATCCAGGTCAATTAAGGTGATTTTACCTACGGCGCTGCGGGCAAGCGCTTCAACTGCCCAAGAACCCACACCGCCTATGCCTACCACGCAAACATGCGCAGCCTGTAATTTAGCCAGCCCTTGTTCACCGTACAAACGACGAACGCCGCTAAAGCGACGTTCATAATCTGGAGCTTCAAAATCAGCCATGACTTTGCTTGCGTCCTTACTTCTCTAGCTTCTCTAACACCACGAACGCGGTGGCAAAGGCTTTTTCGTCTGAGATAGAAAGATGGGCAAACTGTATGCCTTTTTGATCGAGGCAAGTTTGGAGTTCAGCGGCTAAATCAAATACCGGCTTACCTAAGTCATCGTGTGCTACGCCAATGTTTTCGAAAGTGGCTGGCTTGCGTATGCCTGTACCTAGCGCTTTAGCAAAAGCTTCTTTTGCCGCAAATCGTTTGGCTAAAAAGCGTGCTTTGGTATTAGAAAGTTGGAACTCTTGCATCTCACGTTCACTTAACACGCGCAGTGCAAAGTTGTCGCCAAAGCGATCTAGCGAATCTTGGATTCGTGCGACTTCAACGAGGTCTGTGCCTACGCCGTAGATCACTTGCTCGCTGCCTCAACCATGAGTGCTTTCATCTCACGTACAGCATATTCCCAACCCACAAATAAGGCATGCGCGACAATGGCGTGACCAATATTCAGTTCATTAATACCAGGGATGGCTGCGATTTCATGAACGTTATGAATGTTTAATCCGTGACCTGCATTCACTACCAAGCCGAGTGAAAGCGCATGGCTGGTTGCTTGCTGAATACGCACAAGTTCTTGCGCTTGCTCAGCGCCTTCGCTATCTGCAAACTTGCCGGTGTGAATTTCAATCACAGGCGCACCCACTGCTTTCGCTGCGTTAATTTGTTCAATATCTGGGGCAATAAATAAGGAAACGCGTATGCCTGCATCAGCTAATTTTTGACATACTTCTTTCATCCGCGGCAAATTACCAGCCACTTCTAAGCCACCTTCCGTGGTGCGCTCTTCACGACGCTCTGGCACCAAGCAGACATCTTGCGGTTTTATTTTTAAAGCAATGCCGACCATTTCATCAGTCACTGCCATTTCAAAATTCATTTTGGTTTGTAGCAAAGGACGCAGTGCGTAAACGTCAGCATCTTGAATATGACGACGGTCTTCACGCAAGTGGATGGTGATGCTATCAGCGCCTGCTTCTTCTGCACGCAAAGCGGCTTGCACCACACTTGGATATTGTGTGCCACGCGCTTGACGTAGGGTCGCCACGTGATCGACATTAACGCCTAATTTAATTGTGGAAGTCGTCATTACAAATCCTGTAAATCCATTAAAAGTTGTCTGGTGTGCAAAGGTTTGTCACCCAAATAATGCGATATTAATAAACGCATGAGCTGCTTACTTTGTTGCTGAGTTTGCACATCAGCGTAATCATCTTTATCCATATCCAGCAGGGTCTTGCCAGATAATTGTACGCCATTTTCTTGATAGTCATGCTGCAAGGAAACTGGGCCCATTTCTGGCACATAAAAATACTGCGCATCGGCCAATACAGCTTCATCTTTAATGTTATGCGTGAGCGGTACCGCATAACCTAATTGCTGCAATAAACGTAATTCAAACCGGCGCAGAATATTGGCTGAGTCACTCGGCGCAGCGGCTAGCGCTTTTAGCGTTAAACCGTAGTCATCGAATAACATTTCATGGGCATCTTCACGTGCCAATAAACGAAGCAATAGTTCGTTCATATAAAAACCACACATCAGCGCTTCGCCCTGCAACATCAGCAGCCCCGCATACCATTCGAGTGAGTGCAGGGTTTTAAGTTCTAATTTACCTGACCAAGCGCCAAGCAAAGGCTGAAAAGATTGCAACATGCCGCGCATTGCTGAACGTGGCCTTCTGGCCCCTTTTGCGACTGCCGCCACACGACCAAAATCGCGGGTGAACAATTCAACGACTAAACTGGTTTCTTTAAAAGGATAAGAATGCAGCACATAAACAGGCTGATTATCTTGTTTGAAAATACTGGTAGAAACTTTGCCGCTGGCCATGCTGGAATGAGGACTTAATAGCCTAAGCTTTTGAGCGCACGCTCATCATCTGCCCAACCACCTTTAACTTTCACCCAGGTTTCTAGCCAGACTTTGCCGCCAAATAGTTTTTCCATATCTTGGCGTGCTTCTGTCGAAATCTGTTTAAGCTTCTCGCCGCCCTTGCCAATTAACATTGGCTTTTGGCTTTCTTTATCAACAATAAAGGCTGCATGAATACGGCGCAGATTGCCTTCTGTTTCGTATTTTTCAATTTCAACAGTAATGGCGTAAGGCACTTCTTCACCTAAGAATCGGAAGGCTTTTTCACGTAACAACTCTGCCGCTAAGAAACGTTCGTTTTTATCCGTTAATTCGTCTTCACCATAAATGGCTGCTTGCTCTGGCAAATGCTCACGCACGGCCTCAAGCAATTCGTCGAGGTAAAGACTCTTTTTAGCACTCACAGGCACAATGGCTGCGAATGGGAATAACAAATCGAAGTCTTGAATCAGCGGCAATAGATTACCTTTATCGCCCATCAAGTCAGCTTTATTCACCACCAACAACACTGGTTTGTTCTTAGGTAATAGATTCAATACGATTTTATCGGCATCGCCCAAGTGCATAGGCTCAATCACGAACAGCACCACGTCAACTTCGTTCAGCACTTGCGTCACTGTTTTGTTCAGTGTTTTGTTTAAGGCATTGATATGCTTTTGCTGAAAACCTGGTGTGTCTACAAACAAGAATTGTGTGTCTTCAGTGGTGTGAATACCAAGCAAACGGTGGCGAGTAGTCTGCGCTTTACGTGATGTAATGCTCAGCTTCACACCTAAGATGTGATTCAGTAATGTTGATTTACCAACGTTAGGTCTACCAACGATGGCAACGGTGCCACAACGGAATGCTTCTGTAGCGTTTTTATTTTGAGTCATGTGAGCTTTCGATTATTTAGATTGCGCAGCGATTTCTTGATTCGCTAATTCTGCGGCTTGTTGTTCTGCGGCACGACGACTGGTGCCTTCGCCTTGTGTCACGATATTAAATTTAGCAACGCGGCATTCCACACGGAATGTTTGGCAATGTGCTTCACCTTCAATGGCCAACACTTCGTAAGTTGGAACATCGATTTTTTTAGATTGTAGATATTCTTGTAGTAAAGATTTAGGGTCTTTACCAATGGCTTTAGGATCTATTTTTTCAATGAGTGGCGTGAATAGTTTAATCACAACGCCTTCAGCTGCGGCAAAACCAGCATCTAAAAATACAGCGCCTATCATGGCTTCTAAAGCATCTGCCAATACTGATGGGCGGCGCCAGCCACCGCTTTTTAATTCACCTTCGCCTAGCTTTAAAGCATCGCCAATATTAAGCGTTAACGCTATTTCGCCTAAGGTTGGTTCTTTCACCAAATGGGCGCGCAAGCGACTGAGGTCGCCTTCATCAAGTTTAGGGAATTTAAGATAAAGCTGACTGGCTACAATGAAATTTAAAACCCCATCACCGAGAAACTCTAGACGTTCATTGTTGGTGCTGCCAAAACTTCGGTGCGTTAAGGCCTGTGTCAGCAATGCTTTATTGCTGAAATCATGGCCAATGAGGCGCTCAAGTCCGAAGTGATTGTTCAATATGCGATCCTAGTTAATACTACTGCCGATGCGTTTGAATTGGTCAAAATTCCACCAAATAAAGAACGCTTTACCAACTAAGTTTTGCTCAGGCACGAAACCCCAGTAACGACTGTCTTTACTGTTATCGCGATTATCACCCATTGCGAAATAATGACCTGGCGGCACGGTGACTTCACCTTCTTTGCTTAGGCTATTCTCTTCGATTAACAAGTCATGTTTAACATCGCCCAATTGTTCTTGGAAGCGTTTAGCGTGCACTTGATTAAAGCCAGCGCTTTCATATTGGTAGTCTTCAACAAAAGTCATGTCTAACTTTTGGCCATTGATATAAAGCTGTTTGTCTTGGTAAAGAATCTTGTCACCTGGCACGCCAACAACACGTTTGATGTAATCAATTGATGGCTCTGGTGGGTAATGAAATACGAACACATCGCCACGTTTAGGATGGTTAATTTCAACCAAAGTATTATTCAAAATAGGCATACGCAAACCGTAAGTGAATTTATTTACCAAAATAAAATCACCTGCTAACAAGGTTGGCATCATAGAGCCTGATGGGATTTTGAAAGGCTCGGCGATAAATGATCGGATTAAAAAAACGACCAAAATAACAGGGAAGAAGCTCTTAGAGTATTCAACCAAGAGCGGGTCAGCTGCACCAGGCGCACGACTTTTTCGCAATACAGCAATGTCTAGCAACCAAATTAAACCGGTCACAATAAGCACGACCACCATAAATAACGCGAACATCATAAGTACAGCCCTTTATTTATCTTCAACACGTAAAATAGCTAAGAACGCTTCTTGTGGGATTTCAACGTTACCCACTTGTTTCATACGCTTCTTACCTTCTTTTTGCTTCTCTAACAATTTCTTCTTACGCGTAATATCGCCACCATAACATTTCGCCAATACGTTTTTACGCATCGCTTTAACTGTTTCACGGGCAATAATGTTAGCGCCAATCGCTGCTTGAATCGCTACGTCGAACATTTGACGTGGAATTAATTCACGCATTTTTGATGCGAGTTCACGGCCACGATAAACGCTATTGGCTCTGTGCACAATCAATGACAAAGCATCGACGCGCTCGCCGTTTACCATGATATCTAACTTCACTAAATCCGCTGCACGGAACTCTAAGAATTCATAATCCATAGAAGCATAACCGCGAGAGACTGATTTCAATTTATCAAAGAAATCGAGCACCACTTCGTTGAGTGGCATCTCGTAGCTCAACATTACTTGGCGACCCATGTATTGCATATTTTTCTGAATACCACGCTTGTTGGTACACAAGGTCATCACCGGGCCTACGTAGTCTTGTGGCATCAACAGATTCACAATAATCATGGGCTCCCGAATCTCTTCAACACGTGACGGCTCAGGTAAGCGTGATGGATTTTCAATTTGAATGACTTCACCACTCTTAAGCAGCAACTCGTAAACTACGGTTGGCGCTGTGGTAATCAAATCCATGTCGTATTCGCGCTCTAAACGCTCTTGCACAATTTCCATGTGCAATAAGCCTAAGAAACCGCAACGGAAACCGAAGCCCAATGCTGTCGAGTTTTCAGGCTCGAACTGCAAAGAAGCGTCGTTCAAACGTAATTTTTCAAGCGCGCTACGCAAAGCTTCAAACTGGTTAGACTCAACTGGATACAAGCCTGCGAACACTTGTGGTTTTACTTCTTTAAAACCAGGCAAAGCTTCAGCTGCCGGTCTGTCGGCTAAAGTAACGGTGTCACCAACTTTAGCGCTGGTTAATTCTTTAATGCCGGCAATAATAAAACCTACTTCACCTGCTGACAGTGATGGCTTTTGGAATGACTTAGGCGTGAACACACCAACTTCTTCACACAGATGCACGTCACCAGTGGCCATTAAGCGGATTTTGTCTTTTGGTTTGAGTGAGCCATCGACGACACGCACCAACATCACCACACCCACGTAATTATCGAACCATGAGTCAATAATGAGGGCTTTGAATGGCGCATCGAGCTTACCAACAGGTGGCGGTACTTTTGCTACTACTAGCTCCAGCACATCACGCACACCCTCACCTGTTTTAGCTGAGCAACGCACCGCTTCTTGTGCATCAACACCAATCACGTCTTCAATTTCTTGAATAACGCGATCAGGATCAGCTGATGGCAAATCAATTTTATTTAATACTGGGAATACTTCCACACCCAAATCAATGGCGGTATAACAGTTGGCAACACTTTGCGCCTCAACACCTTGACTGGCATCCACTACTAATAAGGCACCTTCACAAGCTGAAAGTGAACGACTTACTTCATAGGAGAAGTCGACGTGGCCCGGGGTATCAATCAAATTCAATTGGTACACTTGTCCATCTAATGCCGTATATCTTAATGCTGCCGTTTGCGCCTTAATGGTAATGCCGCGCTCACGCTCTAAATCCATAGAGTCGAGTACTTGCGCTTCCATTTCACGGTCAGACAAGCCGCCACAAAGTTGAATGATGCGGTCAGCCAAGGTCGATTTACCGTGGTCAATGTGGGCAATAATAGAAAAGTTACGGATGTTATTCATAGTTTCAGTGCAAAAGTTTTACTAACAACAAGGGCGCCTAAGCGCCCTTGTAACGTATTAATCTCACGTAATTTTACAGCATTTAAGCCCCTAGCACCATTAGATGCTGAGGCTTAGATACTCGCTAGCTTATTTGCCCGCTGCTAACTTGATCGGCACGTAAAGTGTGTTTTCACCACGTTGAATCAACAAGGCAATGGTTTTGTCAGCTGGAACAGCAGTCAATTGCTTATTAAACTGCTCTAAGCTTTGCACTTCGGCATTATTCAAGCCAAGTACCACATCGCCACGGCGAATACCCGCTTGCGCTGCTGCACCTTGCACATCAGCGACCAACAAGCCATTTTTACCGTTGATGGTTTTCTTTTGTTGTGGCGTTAACTCACGCAAGACTAAACCAATACGATTCACTTCTGGCTTAGCTGCACCTTTGTTATTGCTAGCCACTTCTTCTTTTTCTGATGGCGCTTCACCAACCGTGACGTTTAGACCTTTAACGACACCTTTACGAAGCACTTCAACCGCGGCTTTTTTGCCAGGCTTAGCAGCACCAACTGCACGCGGTAAATCAGAAGAAGTCACAATCGGCTTACCATCAAATTTGGTAATCACGTCACCTGCTTCTAAGCCGCCCTTTTCTGCTGGGCTTGATTTTTCAACGCCTGCAATCAAAGCACCGTTGGTATTTTTCATACCGAATGATTCAGCCAAGTCTTTAGTGATTTCTTGAATCGCAATACCTAACCAACCACGAGTGATTTTGCCATTTGCTTTTAATTGACGCGAAACATCGATAGCAACATCGATAGGAATCGCGAATGACAAGCCCATAGAACCGCCACTGCGGCTATAGATTTGTGAGTTAATGCCGACCACTTCACCTTTCAAGTTAAACAATGGACCACCTGAGTTACCAGGATTAATCGCGACGTCGGTTTGAATAAATGGCACAAAGTTTTCTTGTGGTAAGGCACGGCCTTTTGCACTGACAATCCCTGCAGTCATCGTATTCTCAAGACCAAATGGCGAGCCAATTGCCGCCACCCATTCGCCCACTTTCAATAGATTAGGATCACCAACATTCACCTTAGGTAAACCTGTTGCATCAATCTTCAATAACGCAACGTCAGTACGGCGATCTGCACCGATAATTTTGGCTTTAAATTCACGCTTGTCCGAAAGTTTTACAATAACCTCATCTGCTTCATTCACAACGTGGGCATTGGTCAAAATATAACCATCAGCACTGATAATAAAACCTGAACCTAAAGAATTAGATTTAAATTCTTGTGGTGGTACTTGACCGCCAGGCCCCCCAGGCACACCTGGGACAGGCAAACCAAAGCGTCGAAATAGCTCATTGAACGCTTCATCATTTGGCATACCCGGGAAACCACCAACGCCTTGGCTTTGTACGACTTGCGTCACACTAATATTCACTACCGTCGGACCTTGCTTTTCAGCAAGCTCAGTAAAATCAGGCAACTCTTTCGCGAGTGCACTGACAGAAAAAGATAAAAAGAGCGCAGAAGCAGCGACTAATTTTTTAATCATGTTTTCACCTTTATTTATTAACAGACTTACATTCACGAACAACGTTGGAATTTGAGTATGGTGTTGCTAATCTCAAAATCACTGGGGAATATCGCGCATCTAAAGATCGACCTTGCGCATGGCCTTTTACCCAAATATATCCAAGCAATAAACCAAGCACAGCACCAATAGCTGTATTTCGGTCAGCATGCAAACCATCTCCGAATGCGTTACCTGAGAAGGCACCAATCA
>ERZ1034361.599-NODE-599-length-22373-cov-3.366254_pt1 | contig 22373 bp, 21 predicted proteins | sample MGYA00520617_ERZ1034361 | MGnify/ENA primary metagenome ERZ1034361 (study PRJEB33736, sample SAMEA104284507) | Azolla filiculoides | biome: Urban; feature: Water surface; material: Ditch water | place: Netherlands | collected 2015-10-28 | depth 0-0.1 m ...
ACACCAGCGGAGGCAACCGGTTCGGTGTCATCACCAACGGCACCGCCGTGCTGGGCCTGGGCGACATCGGACCGCTGGCCGCCAAGCCGGTGATGGAAGGCAAGGGCGTGCTGTTCAAGAAGTTCGCCGGCATCGACGTGTTCGACATCGAGATCGACGAGAAGGACCCGGACAAGCTGATCGAGATCATCGCTGCGCTCGAACCGACCTTCGGTGGCATCAACCTCGAGGACATCAAGGCGCCCGAGTGCTTCTACATCGAGAAGAAGCTCAAGGAACGGATGAACATTCCGGTCTTCCACGACGACCAGCATGGCACGGCGATCGTGGTCGGCGCGGCGCTGCTGAACGGCATCAAGGTGGTCGGCAAGGACATCAAGAGCGTCAAGCTCGTGACCTCGGGCGCCGGTGCCGCCGCGCTGGCCTGCCTGGGCCTGATGGTCAAGCTCGGCCTGCCGCGCGAGAACATCTATGTCACCGACCTGGCCGGCGTGGTCTACCAGGGCCGCACCGAGCTGATGGATGCCGACAAGGAGCAGTACGCGCAGCCGACCGACGCGCGCACGCTGCGCGAGATCATCGCCGGCGCCGACATCTTCCTCGGCCTGTCGGCCGGTGGCGTGCTCAAGCCCGACATGGTGGCCAGCATGGCCGAGCGCCCGCTGATCTTCGCGCTCGCCAACCCGAACCCCGAGATCCTGCCCGAGGACGTCAAGGCGGTGCGCGACGACGCCATCATGGCGACCGGCCGCACCGACTACCCGAACCAGGTCAACAACGTCCTGTGCTTCCCCTACATCTTCCGCGGTGCGCTCGATGCCGGTGCCTCGACCATCACCGACGAGATGGAAGTGGCCGCGGTCCATGCCATTGCCGATCTGGCGCAGGCCGAGCAGAGCGATGTGGTGGCGGCCGCCTATTCGGGCGAGACGCTGGCCTTCGGCCCCGAATACCTGATCCCCAAGCCGTTCGACCCGCGCCTGATGATGAAGATCGCGCCGGCCGTCGCGCAGGCGGCGGTCGACAGCGGCGTCGCGCGGCGTCCGGTGCAGGACATGGATGCCTACCGCGAGAAGCTGCAGAGCTTCGTGTTCGCGTCGGGCACCATGATGAAGCCGGTCTATGCGATCGCCAAGCAGGCGCTGCACAAGCGCATCGCCTACGCCGAGGGCGAGGAAGAGCGCGTGCTGCGCGCCTGTCAGGTGGTGGTCGACGAGGGCCTGGCGCGCCCGACCCTGATCGGCCGTCCGGCCATCATCGAGCAGCGGATCGAGAAGTTCGGCCTGCGCCTGCGCGAGGGCCTGGACTATGACGTCGTCAACGTCGAGCAGGACCACCGCTACCGCGATTTCTGGCAGACCTACCACCAGCTGACGGCGCGCAAGGGCGTGACCGAGCAGCTGGCCAAGATCGAGATGCGCCGTCGCCTGTCGCTGATCGGCGCCATGCTGCTGCGCAAGGGCGATGTCGACGGCCTGATCTGCGGCACCTGGGGCACCAATCCGCTGCACCTGAACTACATCGACCAGGTGATCGGCAAGCGCGAAGGGGCGCATTGCTATGCGGCCATGAATGCGCTGATGTTGCCGGGACGGGCGGTCTTCATCGTCGACACCCATGTCAACTATGACCCGAGCGCCGAGCAGCTGGCCGAGATCACGATGATGGCGGCACGCAAGATGCAGCGCTTCGGCATCGCGCCCAAGGCGGCGCTGCTGTCGCATTCCAGCTTCGGCAGCTCGGATCAGCCGTCGGCGGTCAAGATGCGCGAGACGCTCGCGTTGCTGCAGCAGCAGGCGCCCTGGCTCGAGGTCGATGGCGAGATGCATGGTGACGTGGCGCTCGACGCGCAGGCACGCGCCGCCGTCATGCCCGACAGCAGCCTGGCCGGCGACGCCAACCTGCTGGTCTGCCCCAACATCGATGCCGCCAACATCGCCTACAACCTGCTCAAGACCGCGGCTGGCGGCGGCATTGCGATCGGCCCGATGCTGCTGGGCGTGGCCAAGCCGGCGCATATCCTGACCGCGAGCGCGACCGTGCGCCGCATCGTCAACATGACCGCGCTGACCGTGGCCGAGGCCAATATCGGCGCGCGCGCCGTTCAACCGACCTGAGCCACTCGCTCAATCGCCGGACCCTGGTGGGGCGCCATGCTGCGCCGCACCAGGGTTCTTGCTTTTTGGGGCGGTATCAGGCACACTTACGGCCTTGGATTTCAGGGTTAACCCCTAAGGTTCTCGGAGGCGTTTGACCTCGAAACGACAGGGGTTGGATGTTCGAGAAACCGTCTTGGCAAACCTTGTCTATCCGGTCCGGATTTCCGATTCGTGCAGGCAGATCGGCCGCTCCAGGCAGGGTATGGTTGCACGACAGCCCGATTGAAATATACCGCATTGAAGCGCGGTGTCGCCGCAAGTCCTGCACCGAACGGGTGCCGTGCCGCGACATCGCCAGCCGACGGCTTGAAGCCTGTAATTACACCTCCGGTCACTGCACTGGGCTTGTTCAAGCTCGCGCAGTGAGCAGCGGAATCATCGACAACACTGAATTGGAAAGAGACGTGGGGATGGACCAGCCACTTCGTAATGTTCGCAGCAACATCGTTCAATCGATACGGGCTTTCACGGTCAAGGACCTGCAGGAGGCAGCCGAGCAACTCGGCCATCATTTCCTCTACGCCAACCTGGCGACTGCCACCAACAAGCAGGACGTGCTCGACCTGATCGCCCAGCAGTACACGCTGCCCGCGACCTTCGGCAAGAACTTCGATGCCCTCTATGACTGCATGACCGATGTCGTGCACAAGTCGGGCCAGCAGACCGGCTTCATCGTCGTGCTCGAGCATATCCCGACCAGCCCGAAGTTCGACAAGGAAGCGCGCGAGCTGCTGCTCGACATCTTCCGCGACATCGCCGACTACTGGAACGACCGCAAGGTGCCGTTCCGCTGCTTCTACAGCTTCTCGGTGGCACGCGCGACCAAGGGTGCCGAGCTCGGCGCCAGCGACGAGCCGACCCTGACCGACAAGCTGGTCGACGTCAGCCCGCAGGCGCTGCGCATGAGCAGCCCCTTCAACGCCGGCTACTGGCTCAGCGCGGCCTGAGTCTGGCCCGGGCGAGGTCCTTGGTGGCCCCGTCCCCGGCTTGTTTTGAGCCATCAAGGCCGGTTCCGGCCAGCCCAGGGCCCGCTTTCAGCGGGCCTTTCGCTTGTGTGCGCCCGGCTTGCTCAAGCCGGATCAGCGGGGCTTTGGCCGGCTTCGCAGGCCTGGGCCAGCGCGACGTATTCGGCTACCGGCACCTCCTCGGCGCGGCGCTGCAGGTCGAACTGGCCGGCGAAGCCGCGCGCCTCGAGCCAGCGGCCCAGGCTGTGGCGCAGCAGCTTGCGCCGCATCGAGAACGCGACCTGCACCAGCTCCGCTAGCAGCTTGGCATCGAGCAGCGGCGGGTTCGCCAGCGGCACCATGCGCACGATCGCGCTGTCGACCCGGGGCGGCGGGTCGAAGCTCTCGGGCGGCACGAACAGCACGTTGGCCATCTCGTAGCGCCACTGCAGCATCACGCTGAGGCGGCTGTAGTCGGCCGTGCAGGGCCGGCCCACCATCCGGTCGATCACTTCCTTTTGCAGCATGAAATGCTGGTCCTGCACCACGTCGGCGACGCCGAGCAGGTGGAACAGGATCGGGGTCGAGATGTTGTAGGGCAGGTTGCCGACCACCCGCATCGGTTCCGGCCGGCTGGCGGCCAGCGCGCGGAAGTCGACCTTGAGCACGTCGGACTCGATCACGGTCAGCTGTGGATGCGCGCGCAGCCGCACCGCGAGATCGCGGTCGAGCTCGACCACGGTCAGCTGGCCCAGGCGTTCGACCAGCGGCTGGGTCAGCGCGGCCAGGCCGGGGCCGATCTCGACCACGAACTGGCCGGGCTTGGGGGCGATCTCGTCGACGATGGCTTCGATGATGGACTGGTCGGACAGAAAATGCTGGCCGAAGCGCTTGCGCGCCTTGTGGGGTGCGTTCACTGGGGGGGCTCGCGGTATTCGATGTAAGCCCGGGCACGCAGCTCGCGTACCCAGGTCTCGTAGGCTTGTTCCGCCTTCTGTTCGCGCAGCAGGTTGCGTACCCATTCGCGCTGCTCGCGCGCGCTCAGTGGCACCTGGCGTCGTTCCTGGACCTGGATCAGGTGCACGCCGAAGCGCGAGACCAGCGGCTCGGACAGCTGGCCGGGAGCGAGTCGGCTCATGACCTGTTCGAACTCAGGCACGAACATGCCTGGGTTGGCCCAGCCGAGGTCGCCGCCGGCGCTGGCCGAGCCGTCCTGGCTGTACTGGCGCGCAAGCTCCTCGAAGCGGGCTGCACCGCTGCCGATGCGCTGGCGCAGCTCCTGCAGGCGTGCGATCGCTGCCTCCTGGCTCAGCTGCTCGCCCGGGCGCAGCAGGATATGGCGCGCGCGGGTCTGGATGTAGGTGGCCTCGGGCAGGCCGGTATTGCGCTTCTCGACCAGTTTGAGCAGATGGAAGCCGGCGCCGCTGCGCACCACGGCAGCGATCTGTCCGGCCTGCAGCGAGCGCACGGCATCGACGAACAAGGTCGGGTAGCGCTCGACGCTGCGCAAGCCGAGCTGGCCGCCGTTGGCCTTGTCGGGCGCTTCGGAAAACTCGTTCACGAGTGCCGTGAAGTCGGCGCCGGCACGGGCGCGCTGGGCCAGCTGCTCGGCGCGCTGGCGCAGGCGCTCGACCGTCGCGGCGTCGGCGTCCTCGGGTACCCGGATCAGCAGCTGGGCCAGGTTGAGCTCGGCCAGCTCGGGGCTCTGGTGTTCGGCCAGATAGGCGTCGATCTCCTGCTCGTCGATCTTGATCCGGCTGTCGACTTCGCGCTCACGCACCCGCTGCAGCAGCATCTCGTTGCGCAGGTTGGCGCGGAAGCTCTCGCGGTCCTCGCCCATGGTCTTGAGGCGCTCGTGCAGCTGCGCTACGCTCAGGCTGTTCTGGCGCGCGATGTTCTCCTCGGCTTGGGCCAGCGCGGCCTCGTCGACCTTGAGACCCAGCTCGGCCGCGGCTTGCAGCTGCACGCGCTCGAGGATCAGCCGTTCCATGAGCTGGCGCAGCAGTTCGGCCCGTGGCGGCAGCTGGGTGCCGGCCGGTGTCTGCAGGCGGGCCAGGCGTGCCAGTACTTCATGGCTGGTGACCGGCTCCGAGTTGACCAGGGCCACGACATGATTGGCCGGCAGCGCCTGCGCGGCGGGCGCCGCAGCGGTCGGCATGGCTGCTGCGGGTAGGGCAGCGCTGGTCGCAGCCGGGCGCGAGCCCGCCTTAGGGGGCTTCTGGGCCTGTGCCGAGGCCAGGCCGCCGGTCAGCAGCAGTGCGCTGGCCAGTACAAGGGATTTATTCATAACGCTCGAACCGGCTGGGCGGATTGATTTCTTCACGCAGGGATTGATAGCGGGGCACATTGTTGCGCAAGGATTGCAGCGGGCTGGAGCCGATGCGGGTGAAACCGGAGAACTCGAGCTGGAACATGATGCGCTGGTTGGAGCCCGACTGGCTGTTCTGCAGTCGCTCCAGCACGACCCGGCCGATCCAGCAGCAGGCATCGTATTCGAAGCCGACCAGCAGATCGACGATCTTGTTCTCGGGCAGGCTGTAATTGATGCGGCCGACGCTGTACCACTGTTGCGGGCCCAGAGCATGGCCATTGACAGCGTCCGGCGTCTGGCCGAACAGGGACTGCAGCGGCCATTGCCAGCCCAGATCGAGCTGGCGGCTGCTTTCGACCGCCGTTTGCTGCTTGACCCGGTAGGCGGTGCTCAGCACCCGGTAGGGCCCGGGCGTATAGCGCAGGCTCAGCGTGTTGCGGGTCGAGTCGCCGCTCGCGGGGTTGTATTGCAGGCTGCTGTCGAGCGCCCATTGCGGCGTCCATTGCACGCGCGCGCCCAGCAGCAGGTCGGTCAGGCCAGCCGACATGACGCTTTCGCCAGGCAGCCCGATGCGCTGCTCGCGGAAGCGGTAGCGCTGCGCCAGGCCCAGGCTCACGAGTTCGGCGCCGGTCTCGGGCTGCAGCAGACGGGTCGTGGCGCCCAGCGTCAGCGCATCGAGGTCGGCGATGCGGTCATTGCCGGCGTAGGGATTGGGCAGGTAGATGGTGCTCAGGTTGAAGTCGTACGGCGCACTGTCGTAGCTCGGCAGGTAGCCCTGCTCGCGGTAAGGGGTGCGCGAGTAGTAGAGCCTGGGCTCGAGCGTCTGCAGCAGGTCGCGGCCGAAGTAGCGCGCCTCGCGCTCGAAGAACAGGCCGCTGTCCAGGCTCAGCGTCGGCACTGCCAGGCCCTGGCTGGACTGGCCGTTGCCGAGCGCCTGGTCGAACTGGTACTGGCGCAGGTGCATCTGCAAGCCAGGCTTGACGAACCAGCCCGGCGCCTGCCAGGTCTTGCCGAGCTGCGCCACCGCCATGGCCCGCTGGCCGTCCAGCACCGTGGCGGTCTGGCCGTTGCCGATCTGGACCTTGCGGTCGGTGGCGAACTGGGTCAGTTCGGTCTGCAGCGAGCCCTGCCAGCCCGGGTTACCCGCCAGGCTGAACGGCGCAGGCGCCAGCCGGGCCGCCAGCGAGGGCACGCGGTCATAGGGCGCGAGGATCTGGGCGGCCGGCGCCGGATCCTGCAGCGTCTGCCAGCTGTAGCTGCCGGCCGAGAACGACCAGTCGCCGCTGCCCCAGGACAGCACGGCCTCGCTCGGCAGCAGGCGCTGCGTCAGCACCTTGCTCGATTGCGGGAAGTCGCGCCAGTAGTTGGCGTCGCTGACCTGGTTCAGGTTCAGCCGCAGGCCCATGTTGTCGACGCCGGTCAGCCCGTACAGCCGCTGCCGGTGCTGCAGCGAGGCATTCCAGCGATCGGCCGAACGCAGCTTGTCGTCCGACATGTAGGCGCCGCGCCACTCGCCGCTGTAGTCCCGGTCGAGATAGCGGAACTCGCCACCCAGGTCCAGGCCGCGCTTGCTCATCAGCGTCGGGGTCAGCGTGGCGTCGCGCTCGGGCGCGAGGTCGAGGTAGTAGGGCAGCGAGACCTCGATGCCGCTTTGCGTGCCGATGTTGAAGCTCGGCGGCAGCAGACCCGTGCGCCGCTTGTCGGACAGCGGGAACTGCAGATAGGGCGCCGCCAGCACCGGCAGGCCCTTGAAGTGCAGCACGCCCTGATGCGCGGTCCCGGTATCGGTCGCGCTGTCGAAATCCATCCGGCTGGCCGACACCCACCAGTCGGGGTCCCAGGGGCCGGAGTCGGGGCGGGCGCAGGTCGAGTAGATCACCTGCTCGGCGCTGGAGCGGTCCGGCCCCAGGAAGTCGAGCCGGCTGGCCTCGCCCTGGCCGCCGTTCTTCAGCAGCGTGAAGCGCGGCTGCAGAAAATAGCCCTCGTTGCTGTCGAGCTTGAGTTGCAGCTCGGGGCCCTCGTACACATTGCCGAGCCGGTTGATGCGGACCCCGCCGCTGGCGCGCACGGTGTCGTCGGCCACGGTGTGTTCGAGCTGGCCGGCCTTGAGCACCACCTCGTGACGCCGCAGTTCGGCATGGCCCTCGACCCGGGTCCGGACATCGGTCTGGCCCTCGATCTGGTCGCCGAACAGGAAGGTCGGACCCGCCTGCCTGGAGTCGCCGCTCAGGCGCTCCTGCAATTGCAGGCTCGGCTGCAAAGCCAGTCCGGGCTCGGCGCCGCCGGACTGCGCGGCGGCCGGGCCCAGCAGCGCGCTGCCGGCCGCAAGCAGGAAGACGCTGCGCAAGGCTGCGCTGACAGGGCGCAGTCGAGGTGGCAGCGGGGCGGCGGTGTTGGGCTCGGAAGGCACGGATTGATGAGGGCTGTGTGAAGCGCGGGCGCGCCGTTCGTAGAATAGCTGGGCAATTATCCACGAGGCCCGCGCCGCGGGTCGCTGCTGCAGGCCAGATCCTGTGGTGCGCCAGACTGAGCTTATACATGTCACAAGTCCCTTCCGCCAACTCGCCCTCCATTGCCTGGACCGACCCGCAGCGCCAGTCCGCCTTCGAGGCCTGGCTGGGCCAGGTGGCCGCCGAGCATGGCCTGCTGCCCGCCAGCCTGCGCCTGGCCTCGGCCGATGCGAGCTTCCGCCGCTATTTCCGCCTCGACAGCGCCGACGGCGGCACCCGGGTGGTGATGGATGCCCCGCCCGGGCAGGAGAACTGCCGCGCCTTCGTCCAGGTCGCCGCCTTGCTGCGCGCCGCCAGCGTGCGCGTGCCCGCCGTGCTGGCCTGGGACGAGGCGCAGGGCTTCATGCTGCTCGACGACCTCGGCGACCAGACCCTGCTGACCGTGCTCGACCCGCAGCAGCCGGACGCCGCATTGCCTTATTTCAAGGATGCGACCACGGCCTTGCTGGACCTGCAGCGCAGCGCGTGCCCGGACTGGCTGCCGGCCTACGATCGCGCGCTGCTGCAGCGCGAGCTGCAGCTGTTTCCCGACTGGTACCTGACCCGGCACAAGGGGATCGTGATCGACGACGCGATGCGCGCGACGCTCGACAAGACCTTCGCGCTGGTGGTCGAGCGCAACCTGGCCGCGCCCAGCGTGCTGGTGCACCGTGACTTCATGCCGCGCAACCTGATGCTGCCGCGCGCGGGCTTCGATCCGGCCGATCCGGCGCGCCGTCTCGGCGTGCTCGACTTCCAGGATGCGGTCTGGGGCCCGATCACCTACGACATCGCCTGCCTGACGCGCGACGCCTTCCTGAGCTGGGAGGAGGATTTCGTGCTCGACATCACGATCCGCTACTGGGAACGCGCGCGCAAGGCGGGCCTGCTCGACTTCGATGGCTGGAGCGAGGATTTCGGCGCCTTCTACCGCGCGGTGGACTGGATGGCGCTGCAGCGTCATCTCAAGGTCGCCGGCATCTTCGCGCGCCTGACGCTGCGCGACGGCAAGCCCCAGTACCTGGCCGACAGCCCGCGCTTCATCCACTACATCCGCAGCACCGCCTTGCGCTACCGCGAGCTTGGGCCCCTGCTGCGCCTGATCGACAAGGTCGAAGGCTGGGAAGTCGCGACCGGTTTCGCTTACGGCCGGGTCTGAGAGGTCACGCCATGCCGCGCATCTACCAGCCCAAGGCCCTGCAGGCCGGCCTGCAGTTCGAACTCACGCCCGAGGGCGCGCGCCATGTCCAGGTGCTGCGCCTGCAACCCGGTGACGGCATCACGCTGTTCGGCGACCCGGTGCGCGGCGGCGAATGCGACGCGACCGTGCTGAAGATGGGCCGCAGCAGTGTCGAGGTCGAGGTCGGCGCGCACCATGCGCTCGAGCGCGAGCCGGCGCGCGCCGTCCATCTGGCGGTCGGCATGCCGGCCAACGATCGCATGGACTGGCTGGTCGAGAAGGCGACCGAGCTCGGCGTCGCCAGCATCCAGCCGCTGATGACCGAGCGCAGCGTGCTGCGCCTGAAGGGCGAGCGCGCCGACAAGAAGCAGGCCCATTGGCAGGCGGTCGCGGTCGCGGCCTGCGAGCAGTGCGGCGGCAACCGCGTGCCGCTGATCCATCCGGTGCGTACGCTCGACGACTGGCTGCGCCTGCCTGCGCCGGAGGGCCTGCTGCGCGGCTTGCTGTCACTGGCGCCGGGCTCGCGCCCGTTGCTGCAGGTCGCCGCGACCGATGCGGCCGCGCCGCTGCTGCTGGTCCATGGCCCCGAAGGCGGCCTGTCGCCGCAGGAGGAGCAGGCGCTGCTGGCGCAGGGCTACGCGCCGCTGACGCTGGGGCCGCGCGTGCTGCGGGCCGAGACCGCGGCGATCGCTGCGCTGGCCGCGCTCGCGCTGTCGGCCTGATCCGGTTTTGATTCCGGTGCTGACGCCTGCCCTGACGCCTTGCCATCAGGCACCGGCGTTCACTTCCAGCGCGTCGCTTCCAGGCTCACGCTGCCCTTGTCGCTGCTCAAGGTCAGCACCTGGTCGTGGATCGTGGCTTGCAGCTGCATGCTGCGCTCGGCCAGGCGTTCGAGTTCCTGTGCCGCCTCGGTCGGCAGGCGCCAGACCTGCAGCTTGTCGAGCCGGCTCAGCTTGCCTTCCATGCCCTTCCACCAGATGTCGGCCTGGTGGGCGTAGACATAGAGCCGCACCGCGTCGGCCTGGCTGCAGGCCTTCAGCAGCGGCTTGTCCTCGGGCTGGCCGACCTCGATCCAGAGCCGCTTGCGGCCGGTGAAGTCGGTCAGGTGCACGTCGGGGTCGGTCACGTCGGACAGGCCGGCGCCGAAGGCCAGGGTACCGTCGCCGCCGCAGATATCCTGCAATTCATGCGCGTTGAGCGCGAGCGCGACCAGCCGCACCATCATGCGCTGGTCGGTCTCGCTCGGGTGGCGCGCCAGCGTCAGGCTGTGATCGGCGTAGTAGCCATGGTCGATGTCGGCGATCTGCAGGTTCGCCTTGAAGATGGTGGACTTGATGGCCATCGGGTTTCCTTTATGCGGTGACCGACGGGTCGGTATGGATCAGTTCGAGCGGATAGCGGCGCCCGGCCAGGTGGTCCTCGATGCATTGCAGCACCAGCGGGCTGCGCAGGCGTTCGCGGCTGGCACGCAGCTCATCGGGCGTCAGCCAGAGCGTGCGCAGGATGCCATGATCGAGCTTGGCACCCGGCACTTGGTCGCCAAGCCGGCCGCAGAAGGCGAAGCGCATATAGGTCACGTCGCCGGCATCGCCCGCCAGCACCGAGCGCGCCAGGTAGATGCCGACCAGGGCCTCGGGCTCGAAGGCATGGGTGGTTTCCTCCAGCGTCTCGCGCCGGCAGCCCTGGACCGGGCTTTCGCCGGGGTCGAGGTGGCCGGCCGGATTGTTCAGCCGCAGGCCCTCTGGGGTCTGCTCTTCGACCAGCAGGTAGCGGCCGTCGCGCTCGATGATCGCGGCGACCGTGACGCTGGGTTTCCATCTTGTGTTCATGCCGCGATTATCGCCAGCGCGCAGCAGGGGCCGGCATGACGTTCAAGGCCGCGCCAAAAACCAAACCCGGCCAGCGGCCGGGTGGTCAGCGGTCCAGGGCCGATCAAGGCCGCTGGTCAATCTCAGAACTTCATGCCGAGGCCGATGGTGAAGCCATCACCCTTGACGTTGTCCTTGTCGTAGAAGCGCAGGTAGTTGGCGCTCACATAGGTGTTGCGGTCGAAATAGTAGTTGCCACCCAGGCCGTAGGCCCAGTCACCGTCGGTGTCGGTCAGCGAGCTATAGCCCGGGGCCGAGGCCTTGAGCTTGCTCTCCACATAGCCGAGGCGGCCGAACAGTTCGAAGTTCGGGCTCAGCATGATGCGGGGCTTGGCGAACAGACCATAGCTGTGTTCGAGCTCGACCTTGGCGCTGCCGATCTTGTCGTCCTGGACGCCGAAGGCCAGCATGCCCTCGACGGCAAGGTTCTCGTGCACGCCGTAGCCGATGGTACCAGTCAGCGCGCCCAGGTCGACACTGGTTCCGCCGCCGTCGACATTGAGGGCGGAGTAGCCGACTTCGCCATACATCTGGGCTTGTGCGCCCACAGCGGCCAGGACCAGCGCTGCGATCGCAGCAGTTTTGATAATGACTTTCATAGTCGCCCTTTCATCCTTGTGACAAAAGGTCAGTCTACTGCTGGGATTCCGGTATTGTGTATTCGTTTGTATCATTGTTGCGCCATGACAACAGCAGGAGGGTGCCTGCGCCGGACGATGCGTTGTTTTTAGTGGCCCAGCCAGTGCCGCAGCTTGTCCAGCAGCATCTGGGCCGTGATCGGCTTGGAGATGTAGTCGTCCATGCCGGCGGCCAGGCATTTCTCGCGATCGCCGATGATTGCGCCCGCCGTCATCGCGATGATCGGATGGTGCTTGTCCCGGCGTGCGCGCTCCTGCCGGCGAATCAGGCGCGTGGCCTCGAAGCCGTCCATCACGGGCATCTGCACATCCATCAGCACGACGTCGAAGGCCAGCGCGGTCATCAGCCGCACGGCCTCGGCGCCGTTCTCGGCCAGCGTGACCTGGAAGCCGTGACGCAGCAGCAACCAGGTCGCGAGCTTCTGGTTGGCCGGATGGTCCTCGACCAGCAGCACCCGGCTGGCGCGGGCACGTCGCTCGGGCTGGTTGGGCGGTGGGCCGCTGGCTGGGCGGGGTTCGGGCAGGGTCTCGCGCCGACAGGGCAGCGTGAAGTAGAAACGGCTGCCGAGTCCGGGCTCACTCGTGAAGCCGATATGGCCGCCCATCAGTTCGATCAGGTGGCGCGAGATGCTGAGGCCCAGGCCGGTGCCGCCGAAGCGGCGCGCGGTCGAGGCGTTTTCCTGGGCATAGGGATTGAAGACCTGGTCCTGCTGTTCATGCGCGATGCCGACGCCGGTATCGGTCACGACGAACCTCAGCAGTTCATTGCCATCCTCATCTCCGCTCACGCTGATATCGAGTTCCACGCAACCCTGCTGGGTGAACTTGATCGCGTTCGAGAGCAGGTTGAGCAGCACCTGGCGCAGCCGGGACGGGTCACCCAGCACGACCTCGGGCACATCGGGTGCCAGGGCGCAGTTCAGCGCCAGTCCCTTCTCGCGCGCCTGCGGTGCCACCAGGCCAACGGCATCGTCGACCATGGCCTTGAGCGCGAACGGCAGGCGTTCGATCGTGAACTTGCCAGCCTCGATCTTGGACAGGTCCAGGATGTCATTGATGATGGCCAGCAGCGCATCGGCCGAACTCTTGACGATGCTCAGGTATTCGCGCTGCTGCGGGTCGACCGTGGTCTCGAGCGCGAGCGCGGTCATGCCGAGGATGCCATTCATCGGCGTGCGGATCTCGTGGCTCATATTGGCCAGGAACTCGCTCTTGCGCCGGTTGGCGGTCTCGGCGATCGCATGGGCGCACTCGAGTTCGTGCCGCTCGCTCTCGCAGGCGCGTGCCTGTCGGACGATGCTGGCCACCAGCTGCAGCAGCTCATCTTCGCCCGTGCCGGCCGCTGCCGGTACGGGCGCCACCGTGTCAACCCGCGGTACCAGTGCCTCGCGCAGAAAGGCAATGGCCTGCGCGCGCACCTCCGGCCAACCCGCCCTATCGTGGGGTATAGCGGTGGCATCAGCCGCCGCAGAGGCGGGAGTGAGTGGCTCGTGCTGGCTCATATGTATTTATCAATTGTACGAGGGTGTAAATCGAAATTACCTGAGTCCGCACCCGACGTAATAATGAGCCGCAAAAGTTCCGGAGACGACATGACCATCACCGCCGCAGACCGCCCCTGGCTGGGCCACTATCCGCCTGGCATGCCTGCCGATATCGATGCCGGCCAGTACCGTTCGCTGGTCGAGCTGCTCGAGAACAGCTTCAGCCAGTATGCCGACCGCAAGGCCTGCAGCTTCATGGGACGTGATTTCAGTTATGCCGAACTCGACCGTCGTTCGCGCGAGCTGGCGGCCTGCTTCCAGCGCCTGGGCCTGCGGCCGGGCGAGCGCATCGCGGTCATGCTGCCCAATATCCCGCAGTATCCGGTCACGGTCGCGGCCATCCTGCGCGCCGGCGGCGTGGTGGTCAACGTCAACCCGCTCTACACGCCGCGCGAGCTCGAGCATCAGCTCAACGACTCGGGCGCCAGCGCCATCGTCGTGCTCGAGAACTTCGCTGCCACGCTGCAGGCCTGCCTGGCGCGCACCGGCTTGCGCCATGTCCTGCTCTGCGCCATGGGCGACATGCTCGGGCTGTTCCGGGGCACGCTGGTCAACCATGTGGTACGGCGTGTGCGCCGCCTGGTGCCGGCCTACGTGCTGCCGCAGGCGCTGCGCTTCAATGCTGCGCTGGCGCGCGGCCGAGGGGTCAGACTGGTCCGGCCAGCGCTCGGCCCCGACGACCCGGCATTGCTGCAGTACACCGGCGGCACCACCGGCATCGCCAAGGGGGCGCTGCTGCTGCACCGCAATCTGATTGCCAATGTGCTGCAGTCCGAGGCCTGGAATGCCCCGGCACTGCGCCGGCTGGCGCCCGGCGAGCCGGTCTGCTATGCCTGTGCGCTGCCGCTGCACCATATCTTCGCCTTCACGATATCGATGATGCTGTGCCTGCGCAACGGCGGCCAGTTCGTGCTGATTCCCAACCCGCGCGATCTGCCGGCCACGATCCGGGAACTGGCGCGCCACCGCCTGCACATCTTCCCTGCCGTCAACACCCTGTTCAAGGCCTTGCTGGCCCACCCCGACTTCGACCGGGTCGACTGGAGCCATCTGCTGGTCTCGGTCGGCGGTGGCATGGCGGTGCAGCCCGAGGTCGCGCAGCGCTGGCTGGACCGCACCGGCAGCCCGATCTGCGAGGGCTATGGCCTGTCCGAGGCCAGCCCTTCGGTCAGCTGCAATCCGGTCGTCGGCAGCGAGTTCGATGGCTCGATCGGCATGCCGCTGCCGGGGACCGACATGATGTGCGTCGACGAGGCCGGCGTCGAGGTCGCCTCGGGCCAGCCCGGCGAGATCGCGATCCGCGGCCCGCAGCTGATGGCGGGCTACTGGCAGCGGCCCGAGGAGACGGCACAGGCTATGCTGCCGGGCGGCTGGTTCCGCACCGGTGACATCGGCATCATGGATGAACGCGGTTATTTCCGGCTGGTCGACCGCAGGAAGGACCTGATCCTGGTCAGCGGCTTCAAGGTCTATCCGAGCGAGGTCGAGGCCGTCGTGGCCGAGCTGCCCGGAGTGCTCGAATGCGCCGCCGTCGCTACGCCCGACCCCCGTTCGGGCGAGGCGGTCAAGCTCTGGGTCGTCAGGCGCGACCTGCAGCTCGACGAGCGCCAGATCCGCGACCATTGCCGCACCCGGCTGACCGGCTACAAGCGGCCGCGCCGGATCGAATTCTGCTCCGAGTTGCCGAAGAATCCGCTCGGCAAGGTGCTGCGGCGCCAGCTGCGCGATACCGACTCCTGCCAGACGACGGTCGAGCAGGCGCGATAATCGCACCATGGGACAGACCATTGCGATCATCAGTGCCTTGCACGAGGAACAGGCCGGCCTGCTGGCGCTCATGCCCGGGCAGCGGCCCGAGCGCCTGGCCGGGCGCGAGTTCTGGCGCGGCCAGCTGCAGGGCCACGAGGTGATCGCGGTGCTGTCGGGCATCGGCAAGGTGGCGGCGGCCACCACGACCGCGGTGCTGATGGAGCGCTTCGCGCCGCAGCTGCTGATCTTCACGGGCGTGGCGGGCGGCATCGGGGACGGCGTGTCGGTCGGCGACATCGTGGTCGGCAGCAGCTACCTGCAGCATGACATGGACGCCTCGCCGCTGTTTGCACGCCATGAGCTGCCGGGCTACGGCCGCTCGCGCTTGCTGGCCGACCCGCGCCTGGTGGCGCTGATGCAGCAGGCGGCCGAGCAGGCCATCGCCTGGCTGCCGCGCCAGCTCGACCCCGCCACGCGCGCCGCCTTCGGCCTGCAGGTGCCGCGCGTGCACTGCGGCAACCTCATCACCGGCGACCGCTTCGTCGCCACCGCGGCAGAGAGCTGTGCGCTGCGCACCGAACTCGGCTCGGCGCTGGCGGTCGACATGGAGAGCGCTGCGGTGGCCCAGGTCTGCCACGACTACGGCGTGCCGTTCTGCGCCGTGCGCACGATCTCGGATCGCGCCGATGACCAGGCCCATGTCGATTTTCCGGCCTTCCTGCACCAGGTGGCGCGTCACTACAGCGGCCGGATGCTGGAGACGGCGCTCAGCCTGCTGTGAACCGCCGCCAGGGTCGAGGCTGCCGCTGGCAGCCCGCCCGGCTCACTTGAGCCAGCCGCGCTTGCGGAAGTAGAGCATCGGGCCGACCGCCGAGGCGACCATCAGGCACAGCGCGGCCGGATAGCCCCAGGTCTGGGTCAGCTCGGGCATGTACTGGAAGTTCATGCCGTAGATGCTCGCGATCAGCGTCGGCGGCAGCAGCGCGACGCTGGCGACCGAGAAGATCTTGATGATCTTGTTCTGGTTGATGTTGATGAAGCCGACCGTCGCGTCCATCAGGAAGTTGATCTTGTCGAACAGGAAGGCGGTGTGGCTGTCGAGCGAATCGAGATCGCGCAGGATCTGGCGCGCGTCCTCGAACTGTTCGGCGCCGAGCATGCGGGTGCGCATCATGAAGCTGACCGCGCGTCGGGTGTCCATCACGTTGCGCCGGATCCGGCCCGCCATGTCCTGGTGGCGCGCGATCGCGGCCAGCACCTCGCCGGCCATGTTGTCGGTCACGTCGCCAGCCAGCACCTGGCGGCTGACCTCGTCGAGCTCGTCGTAGATGTCCTCGACCGTGTCGGCGCAGTATTCGGCATCGGTGTCGAACAGGCTCAGCAGCACATCCTTGGCATCGGCGATCAGGCCCGGCATGCGGCGCGCGCGTAGCCGCAGCAGGCGGAATACCGGCACATCCTCGTCGTGGATCGAGAACAGCACGCCATGGCTGTTGAGTTCGGCGTTCTGCTGGTTCAGGATGAAGGCCACCCGCACCGAGCGCGGCTTGTCCTCGTCATCGATCAGGAAGTCGGAGCGGATATGCAGCTCGCCGTTGTCCTCCTCGAAGAAGCGCGCCGATTCCTCGATGTCTTCGTCCATCGCATCCTCGGGGATCGAGAGCCCGAAATGCTGGCGCACCCAGCGCCGCTCCTCGGGCGTGGGCGATTCGAGATCGACCCAGATCGGCTTGAAGCGGGTCAGTTCCTCGAGGGATTCGATTTCTTCCTGGAACAGGCGGCCATTGGCCAGGGTGAAGACGTTGAGCATGGGCGGGCTCCCGTGACAAGTTGGGGGGGCGAAGCGGGTTCGCGAGGGCGGTGAGGTGCTTTCAGCCGCCAGCCCGGCCCCCTTGCCAGCCCGAGCCGGTGTCAGGAGCGCAGCGCCGGCACTGAAAGCATGCGACTGGGGCTGCTTTCCATGGTGGTTTCCGGAGGTGAGTTCAACCCGGATTATGGCACTGGAGCCGGCGCTTTTTTGCCCTGGGCCAGGATGGCGCGCACCCGATCGGACGACTGCGACGGTGCCGGATTTGACGATCGAAAAATCGGACAAACCCGCTTGCCAGGCACGACCGAAGGGGGCATAGTGGAGTCGGAAATCGAGATTTCCGCCGTTGTCCGAACACAGCGGCATGGTCAATCCGAGCATAGGAGGCTCTCTATGAACCTGACGATCAGCGGTCACCACCTCGAAGTCACGCCTGCCCTGCGCAGCTACGTTGCTGAAAAACTCGATCGCATCACCCGGCATTTCGATCAGGTTGTCGATATCAAGGTTCTGCTGTCGGTGGACAAGCTCACCGAGAAGGATCTGCGCCAGAAGGCAGAGTGCAACATCCACGTCAAGGGCAGGGACATCTTTGCCGAAAGCGCTCATGCCGATCTTTATGCGGCCGTCGATGAACTTGCCGACAAGCTCGACCGTCAGGTCCTGCGCCACAAGGACAAGCTCCAGGAGCACCATCACGACAGCGCCAAGCGCACCCTGCAGTGAGCCTTGAGCCCGCTGTGGCACAATGCCTGTAGCGCAAAAAGCCGCTTGACGCCTCAAGCGGCTTTTTCGTTTTTCCGCGTCAGCTTGATGTGGTTAGGCATAATTTGCGCTCCCATCCCGAGGCTGTCACATGAACCGACTCTCCGTCATATTGCCTGCTGACCAAGTTCTGGTGGCCGTTGATGCCACCAGCAAGAAACGCGCGTTCGAGGAAGCAGGCCTGTTGTTCGAAACCCTGCATGGCCTCAACCGGGCGCTGGTCACCGACAGCCTGTTCGCCCGCGAGCGCCTGGGCTCGACTGGCCTGGGCCACGGCGTTGCGATCCCGCATGGCCGCATCAAGGGCCTCAAGCAGCCGTTGGCCGCCGTATTTCAGCTCGCGCATCCGATCGGCTTCGACGCGCCCGACGAGCTGCCGGTCGGCCTGCTGATCTTCCTGCTGGTGCCCGAGGCCTCGACCCAGAAGCATCTCGAGATCCTGTCCGAGATCGCCGAGCTGCTCAGCGACGGCGGGCTGCGCGAGCGCATGAAGATCAGCGCCGATGCCGCCGATCTGCACCGGATGATTGCCGCCTGGCAGTCGGCCCACAGCGTCGCCTGAGGCCCGCGCCATGAAACCCAAGGTCATCAGCGCCGACGCGCTGTTCGAGGACCATCGCGAAAGCCTGGGCTGGCAGTGGCTGGCCGGCCAGAGCGCGTCCGAGCGTCGCTTCGACGAACTCGCGATCCAGCAGGCCCGCTCGAGTGCCGACCTGGTCGGCCACCTCAACTACATCCACCCCTATCGCATCCAGGTGCTGGGCGAGCGCGAGGTGCGCTACCTGATCCATTCGGGCCAGGATGACTGCCGGCGCCGGGTCTCGCGCATCGTCACGCTCGAGCCGCCGGTGCTGGTGGTGGCCGACGATCAACCGGCGCCCGACGCGCTGGTCTCGATGTGCGAGCGCGCGCATATTCCGCTGTTCTCGACCCGCGGCTCGTCGGCCCATGTGATCGACGTGCTGCGCGCCTATCTGGCGCGGCATTTCGCCGAGCGCGCCACGCTGCACGGGGTCTTCATGGACATCCTCAGCATCGGCGTGCTGATCACCGGCGAGTCCGGCCTCGGCAAGAGCGAGCTCGGCCTCGAGCTGATCTCGCGCGGCAACGGCCTGGTGGCCGACGATGCGGTCGATCTGTTCCGGATCAACCAGAACACGATCGAGGGCCGCTGCCCCGAGCTGCTGCAGAACCTGCTCGAGGTGCGCGGCATCGGCCTGCTCGACATCAAGCAGATCTTTGGCGAGACCGCCGTGCGGCGCAAGATGCGGCTCAAGCTGATCGTGCACCTGGTGCGCAAGGAGACGATGGAGCGCGACTACGAACGCATGCCGTCCGAGCCGCTGTACCAAGACGTGCTGGGCGTGCCGGTGCGCAAGGCCGTGATCCAGGTCGTGGCCGGACGCAACATCGCGGTGCTGGTCGAAGCCGCCGTGCGCAACACCATCCTGCAGCTGCGCGGCATCGACACCTACGCCGAGTTCACGCAGCGCCAGCGCGAGGCGATGGAGCGCGGCCCGCGCTGAAGCCGGTGCTTCAGCGCCTGGTGCGCGCGCGGTGCTCGCAGTCGGGCTTGCTGCAGCTGGCGTAGAGCGACAGGGCGTGCTCCTGCAGCGCGAAACCGCGCTCCTGCGCGATCTGGTGCTGGCGCCGCTCGATCTCGGGGTCGTAGAACTCCTCGACCCGGCCGCAATCGAGGCAGACCAGACGGTCGTGGTGCTGGCCCTCGTTGAGCTCATAGACCGCCTTGCCGCTTTCAAAATGGTTCCGGCTCAAAATGCCCGCTTGCTCGAACTGGGTCAACACCCGGTAAACCGTGGCCAGGCCAATGTCGGTGTTCTCCAGCAGCAGGTGGCGAAACACATCCTCGGCCGTCATGTGCCGCTGCCCACCGCTTTGAAAAACCTCCAGGATTTTCAGGCGGGGCAAGGTGGCTTTGAGGCCGTTGTTTTTGAGTTCGTCGATTTGGCTCATGGGGTTCATCAAGAGGTGAGGCGGATGGAACGAAATTTCTTACAGCCGCTACAATGCCCCGATCATATCGGCCCTCTTAAAACATGACAGCTTCCCTGATTTCCCGCTTTTCGAGCGCCTGGCTTATGGGCCTCGTTTTGAGCGTTGGCCTGGTGGGCTGCGGCAGTCTCCATCAGGACACCTTCAAGCCGTACGTGCCCGAAGTCGTGCAGGGCAATTTTGTCTCCAAAGAGCAGCGTCAGGCGCTGCGTCCGGGCATGGTCAAGGCGCAGGTGCGTGACATCTTGGGCACCCCGCTGGTGTCCAGCTTGTTCCATGCCGATCGTTGGGACTATGTCTTCAGCATCCAGCGCCAAGGTGTGCCGCCACAGAACTTCCGCCTCACGGTGGTTTTCAAAGGGGAAGTGCTCGATCAGATCGAGAGTGACCTGTTGCCCAGCGAGTCCGAGTTTGCAGGGCGTCTGGTGCGCCCACGTGCGGCAGGGCAAACGCCCAAGCTCGAGGCCACCGAGGAAGACTTGAAACGCTTCACCGTGAACAAGCCCCAGGACGCCGATGCACCCCGGCCAGCCCCTGCCCCCTTGCCCAGCAGCTACCCGCCGCTGGAGCCTGTGACCCGTTGAACCAGAAAGGGGCCTTGCGCGCCTTTCACCAGCCCTGAAAAATTCCATGAGCCCATTGAACACTTTGCCCATCGCGGTGGCTGGCGCCACCGGTCGCATGGGAAACATGCTGATCGAAGCCATCTTGGCCACCGACGATTGCCGCCTGTCGGGTGCGCTCGATATTCCCGCCAGCCCTGCGTTGGGCCAGGATGCCTCTGCCTTTTTGGGCAAGGCCAGTGGCGTTTCGGTGGTGTCTGATTTGAAAGCCGGTTTGAAGGACTCGGGCTTCCTGATCGACTTCACCCGCCCTGAGGGCACTTTGGCCCACCTGAAGGTCTGCCGCGAACTGGGCGTCAAAGCCGTGATCGGCACCACCGGCTTCACCGATGCGCAAAAGGCCGAAATCGCCGAGATCGCCCAAGACATCGCCATCGTCATGGCCCCCAATATGAGCGTGGGCGTGAACGTGACCTTGAAGTTGCTGCAAATGGCGGCCCAAGCCCTGTCGACCGGCTATGACATCGAGATCATCGAGGCCCACCACCGCCACAAGGTGGATGCGCCCTCGGGCACCGCACTCAAGATGGGCGAAGTAATTGCCGAAGCCATTGGCCGTGATTTGAAAGAGTGTGCCGTGTACGAGCGTTATGGGCATACCGGCGAACGCGATCCCTCGACCATCGGTTTTTCGACCATCCGCGGTGGCGACATTGTGGGCGACCACACTGTGCTTTTTGCCGGGATCGGTGAGCGCATCGAAGTGACTCACAAGTCCTCTAGCCGCTCGACCTATGCGCAAGGCAGTTTACGTGCTGTGCGCTACCTGGCTGGCCAGCAGCGCGGGTTGTTCGACATGTTTGATGTGTTGAATTTGCGCTGAGCCTGAGCGGTCACCATGAATCTGAGTGACTTTTTGCTCCACAGTGATCTTGTTAGCCGTGTGCTGGCTGGGGCCTTGCTGGCGCTGTCGGTCAGCAGCTGGGTGGTGATCGTCTGGAAATGGCGCTTATTGGCCCGAGTCAGCCTGGATGTGCGCCGCAGCGTGGCCGCCTTCTGGCAAGCCCCGGGCTTTGATGACGCGCAGCAGCGCGTGGCTCAGTTTGACCGGGATGGCTGCGTGGGCCCCTTGCTGGAAGCGACCTTGCTGCCTGTAGGCGGCACCCTGGCTTCGGCGGGTGATCGCCAAAACCAGTTGACCCGTGTGCTGCGCGACGCCTTGCAATCGGTGGTGCGCCGCCTGCAGTGGGGCCAGCTGCTGCTGGCCACGGCGGGCTCGATTTCACCGTTTGTCGGCTTGCTGGGCACCGTGTGGGGTATTTTCAACGCCCTGACGGGCATGGCCGAGGCTGGCCAATTGACCATCGACAAAGTCGCTGGACCCGTGGGGGAAGCGCTGGTCATGACCGCTGCCGGTCTGGCGGTGGCCATTCCGGCCGTGCTGGGCTACAACCTGCTGGGCCGCCGCGTGGCCCTCATCGAAGCCGAGCTGGAAGGCTTTGCCCATGATGTGCGCGGCCTGCTGGTCGACCCGCAGGACTGAGCCATGGCTTTCGGTCGCCTGGCGTCCCCCAAAGCCGATGCGCCCATGAGCGAAATCAACGTCACCCCCATGGTGGACGTGATGTTGGTCCTGCTGGTGATCTTCATCCTCACCGCTCCCTTGATGACCAGCGCCATCCGCTTGGACCTGCCCCAGGCCGAAGGCGGCGAGGCGGGCTCCTCCCCCCAGGCCCTGTCGCTGGTGGTGGACGCTCAAGGCACGGTCTATCTGACCGATAAGCCCATCACCCCCGACGCCCTGCGCCAGCGCCTGGCCGAGGCCGCCAAACGCAACCCCAACACCGAGCTGGAGCTGCGCGCCGACGAATCCGTGCCTTATGGCCGCGTGGTGGAAACCATGGGTTTGGCTCAAAAAGCAGGCCTTTCCCGCATCGGCTTCGTCGCCCAGACCCCGTCCATCCCCAAGCGCTGAGCCATCACCTACCCAGGTGCAAAGCTGGGGGGTGAACACCTTTGGCGCGTGTGCCCGCAGGGAGGCAGGCCCGGGCAACGATGTTGAGCCTGCGTCTGAGGCGCCCGGGCCTGCCTTCCTGCGGGCCCCAACACACCTCAAACAAGCGAGCCCCAGACCCAGCGCCCTCTACAATCGACCCCTATGCAAGACAAGTACAACCACCTCGAAGTCGAACCCGCAGCACAGGCCCGCTGGACGGCCCGCGATGCCTACCGCGTCACCGAAGACGCCAGCAAAAAGAAGTTCTACGCCTGCTCCATGCTGCCCTACCCCAGCGGCAAGCTGCACATGGGCCATGTGCGCAACTACACCATCAACGACAT
>ERZ1034361.600-NODE-600-length-22366-cov-3.631702_pt1 | contig 22366 bp, 37 predicted proteins | sample MGYA00520617_ERZ1034361 | MGnify/ENA primary metagenome ERZ1034361 (study PRJEB33736, sample SAMEA104284507) | Azolla filiculoides | biome: Urban; feature: Water surface; material: Ditch water | place: Netherlands | collected 2015-10-28 | depth 0-0.1 m ...
TGGAATACCAAAGTAAATTTATGCTCTTATGGTGGACCTGGCGGGAGTCGAACCCGCGTCCAGAATGCCTTCACTTTGAAGGGATTACAACAATTCCTTTACACTCAGCTTACGCTGGGTGAATATTACTAGCCTGCTTGCCTTTCATGCCTTGCACGATATCAAACGTTACTGATTGATTTTCTTGCAGGACTTTAAAGCCTGGAGTCTTAATTTCTGAGTAGTGAGCAAATACATCGTCACCACCGTTGTCTGGAGTAATAAATCCAAAACCTTTGGTTTCATTAAACCATTTTACCTTACCTGTTGCCATTGTTTACCTTGTGTTTACTTTTTAACATTTTTCAAATTAGGCATGTTACTTCCTTTTCTTTAATGCTCTACGTGCTGTTGCACGAATAGAACGTGGGTGATGTGCTCTGAATTTCGCCATTGCTATCTCCTTAGTTATTTCTATTTATATGAGCCTTTAAAGATTCTAGTTCAGACTTCAGACGTGAACGTTCTCGGTTCATGTATTCAATACTGTCTCTTAGAATTCTTACTTGATCATGTAGTGATTGTACTTGCTCTTCCAACGAAATGTCAACCCCTTTGGTAACCGCAGGAGTTTTAATTTCTTTGTTGTAAGCAGGTATCATTCTACAGTTTCCTCTTTAGCCACTGCTGGCTCTTCTGGTGGTGCAGTTTCTTTAACTACTTTTGGTGCTCTTGCTTCGAAGCCACTTAGTAAGTTTGTTCTTGCAGTGAGAACAACTTTCTCAACATCAGCTTCTTCAACACGGCCTCTAGTAAATTCTTTTAGAACTTCTGAAAATGCCGCACCTACTACAGCACTAATGTCTGCAATAGAACCAATTGGCTGTCCATCTTGATGCTTAACTAGTACTGCCACACGACCATAAATGAAGTGTTGGATGTCTCTGTCTAGAGCAACAAGCGGATCAGCAACTGGCTCGTTCATGATATCTTTCATCATGTTAGCGAAAACTGCTATGTCACGCTTTTTTTCTTTTTTATCAATCATTACTTACCTGCAGATTCTTTACGTGCATTCTTAACTGCTGTTACATCGTTACGAACTTCCTTGCATAGCTTTGATAGCTCTTGCAATGCTTTACGCACACGAGTACCTGCGGCACCAATTTCCTTGTCGTAAAACTTTTCAAAATCGCCTTCTGCTTCTTCTAGAATCTTTGTAAATTCTTGGTATCTATTTGTAGCCATTTAATTCTCCTTTGTGAAGAGTGTAATCACTCTACTGTAATAATTTAGCAAATTAAAATTAAGGTGTCAAGAGATCTGACACAAGTTCCAAAATTAAACTGACGGAGTACTGTTAGTAGTAATATTGTTAGAAGTTAATTGAGTTCCTTGTTCAATGCCATAACAAACTGCATTTGCCGGAGCAACTGTTGATCTCACAACTACATAATAACCAGGGCTAACGACTAATCCAGTTCTTTCTAGGACTCCTTTCGGTAGTAACTCTGTTTCAAATTCGATGTAGCTATCGGTACTTTGCACAGTTGGGCTAGTTCCAATAGACACTCTGAACTTCCCAGGAACATTAGACTTATTGATAAGATTTAATGACAACACGGTTGCCATGTCATTGTTATTTGTATATATTGCTTGAGGAATAGTAGCAAGTAGATCCCTTGCACCTAAAACACCATTAGTTGCCATGTTAACTCCATTAACTGATATTATATTTATGCGTGTTTAACACTAGTTTTTATTAGTGATAATGTTGTATATTTCTGCCCAGTTCTTAACAACTGGATACTGGCAGTTGTGATCCATGTTGTGCCCATGCTCAACTAATAAACTTTTTAAGCCTAATTTATACCCAGTATCAGCATTTTCTGGTTTGTCTTCAATCCAGTAGAGCCCAGAGTCTTTATATAATTCAAGTTCTGCGTCTTTAGGTGAATTTGTTTCAATGCATATAACACTTTCAATAGCTGTACCGAAAATCTTTCTAAGATTCATTTCTCGAAGTTTAGCTGCATTTTTGTCTGAGCTAAGGCTAGTTATTACACGGAATTGGTATCCGTGTTCTTCATGTAACCTCTTAACATAATGCGTAGAATCTCGCAATGCTGGAAGGAATCCGATTGCAGCACTTTCATTAAACGCTTTAACTCTTTGCAGAATTTCGTCCATGTCAGTGTTAACATAATGGTGCGTTAAGTAGTAGCTCTTTTTGCCAGCTTCATTAAACTCGTAACCGTGCTCTGTCATCCAAACTCTGAATGCCCATTCCCAGTCTAAGAGTACGCCGTCTGCGTCTGTAAGTATAATGCGATTTTCCATACCTTATTATAACGCAGGTATGCTAATAACGCAAATAGTTTGGTTAACCGATATTTGTTGAGCTGACACCCGGGCCAGCTGTGGCACCGTCAACTCGCGGGTCACCAACTCTGTGAACAGCTTTGCCTTCGATTGTAACTGTACCACTGCCACCTTTTGCTGTTTGATTACCTGCAGCGTGGACTCCGCCGCCACGGGGATTATATTGGCTATCATTTTGGCTGCTAGTAGTTTGGTCTACTAAAGCAACTTTTTTTCCGCCGATTGTAACGGTAGACGAAAGCCCCGTGTCAAACGGAGCTCCGCCATGTACGTTAGTATCGCCTTCTACCGATACTGATCCCATTATACTAATTTAATTCCACTAGTAGACTCAAGGAACTGTTTAGCAAAAGTTTCATCAGTAGCTTCTGCTACAGTTACAGTTGTTTTAAGCAACTTAACGTCTTTATCAGGATGTACTGTAAACAAGTAAGGCATTAGCCCCGGCCCTTGTTGCCCCATACCGATTACCATCGGGCGCGATAGCTTATAGTAAGCATCAGTTTCTTCTACTAGTTTAGCTACTAGTTCTTCGCCTGAAGTTAGTTTTAAAGTAATTACTTCGCCTACTGTTACGCCCTTGTCGATTAACATATATTATCCTTGTAAGTGTGTTTTTAGTTCTGTGAATCCACCAATGAGGTGTTCATCGATGAAAATTTGTGGTACTGTTCTTGCGCCCGGTACTGCTTCTAAAAGTTGTTCAGTAGTGTAACCGTGGCCAATTTTCTTTTCTTCAAACTCAATGCCCTTGATCTTTAGCAAGCCTTTAGCTTGATCACAATAAGGACAATTATCTTTACTCCATACTACTGCTTTCATTCTGTTACTTCCTCTTTAGTTTTCATTACTAAAATCTTGCGATCTTCCCATAGCTTATCGTTTTGTGTTTTTAACCGTTCGATGTTTTCTTTTAGCTTTGCTATTTCTTTACGTTCGTGAGCGTCTTTGCTATCTTCTTTCTTGCGAGGTTCAACCTTAATAACACACGGGCTATCGATTTTAACTGACATCACGTGAATGCTATTGCTCCAATTGAGTAGCTTGTCGCTTAACCAATCTAAGAACTGTACACGTAAGCACTTGTTCTTTTCTTCAATGTCGTGAAACTTGTTTAGCCAACTTTGCATTTCTAAAGCGTCTTTACTCGGACCGCTCTTACGAGCTTCATCAATGCGCTCTTGCGTTAATCCTGCGATACTATTTGTTACTTTTGTCATACTGTATCTCCTCTGTGTAATTTATAAATTTGGTAATTCGTCGTAGTTGATGCTATCGCTCATAACGCCAATAACATAACTAGTCGATTCCGTTTCCTGTAATGCCGATTGCTTCTTACTTGTATCAGTGTGCTTATTAAACCAAGGAATCGGTGTTGTCTTTGGTGCAGATTGCATGTACTTAATGCCGATGTCTTTTAGTGCGCCAACTGCTGTATAGTCAACAAAGTCCTTAAGAATGTTAGCATTAAGCCCAATGACCGGTCCCTTCTGGAACAAGTAGTCTGCCCATGCTTTTTCTTCACGGATAACGTCTTCATACATAGCATATACTTCTGCTTCGCATTCTGCTTTAACTGCTGCGAATCGCGGGTCTTCCTTAACTACTTGATTAATCAAGTAAGCAGTCCACCCCTTGTGTAGCAATTCGTCTTGTAGGATCAAACTGATAATGTTGCCATTACCGATAAAGATCTTGTTCTCAACCATTGCTAGACTTGTAGCAAACGATACCATAAAGCGGAATGCTTCTAATGCGTAACTTGCATGTAAGGCTAACCAAATTGCCTTAATGTGTTCGTGCTCCTGTCTTTCAGGAAGCAACCCTAGCTCTTTAGAGCAGTTCATTTGATGCAATGCTTCGTAGTAACGTCCAACACTACTAGCCATATCAACAATTTCTTTAGTGTCATGAATTGTATTAAACACATCCTTGGGCACATTGTAGATGTTACGAATGATGTGGCTATAGCTACGGCTATGAATGTTTGTTTCGAAGAAGGTCCAGTTATACACTAGAGCTTCTAATTCAGGCAACGAAACGACCGGTGTAAAGATTTGGCTTGGGCCTCTGCCTTGCAAACTATCTAATGCTGTCTGACGCAATAGGTTGCTAGTAAAGATGTGTTTAACTGCATCACTGGCATCTTTAAAGTCATTAGAATCTTTAGTCAGACTAATCTCTTCTGGCACCCAGAAGAACCCGCGAGCGGTAGTTTCAAAGTTTGCAATCTTTGGATACTTACATTCTTCGAATCGTTGGATAGTAACCGGACCTTCTGGGTCAAGGAACATCTTACGGTGCAAATAGTCTGTTTTTGTGTTTAGGTCGTACTGTGCCTTACTCATTGTTTGCTCTCAATATAATTTTACCGCTATCTAGATATACTTCTTCAACTGTTACTAATTTATTGTCTATTAAAACATATACAGGCACATCTGGAAAAGCCTTTTTGGCAGAAGCACCACTAACTGGCCTAGCTAATGATTGCCAAAGAGTTAATATCTTTTGGTGGATGTCGTATGCGTCCATTATAGTTTGCAAGCCTCGCAATCTGCATCAGAATCATTAAAGTCGATAATTTCTAACGGAGCTGCTTCTGCTACTGCCTTAGCACCTTGTTTATTAAGCAAGCTGTAGTAGAATGTTTTAATTCCCCACATATGTGCCATCATTAGATTTTTAGCAATTAATGTAGTAGGCACCTTACGATCTGCAAAGTGCGCTGGATTATAAAAGGTGTTAGTTGAAATACTTTGGTCAACATACGCTGCTAATACTGCTGCTGTCTTTAAGTATGCTTCACAGTCTTTCTGTTCCCACATTAATTGCTACTTGTTCTTCAACTTATGGTATTCAGGAACTACTTGTGTTAGGCTTGCTGCCTTTGATTCTTTAGTGCTAATTAGGCTCATTTGCATTTCTATTCCGTTCGTTGAATTAATAACAACGGAACTAGACTCTACCGGAGCAATGGCCATAAGCGTAGCATTACGAACACCATACTGCTTCATGTTAGTGCGTAATGATTCCCAGTCAAGTTCAGGAGTAAAGTCAGTAAGGGTGTTTACACCATTGGCTCTACGCTCCCACGGAAAGACGCCCTTGCCGTACCATGTTTGATCACTATTCAAACACTTACCACGTTCTTTAGCAAGATCAACTGTTGCTTCAGTTAAGTAAAACGCCTGGTGTTCCATCCACGACTTAACATCGTGTAGTGCATCTTTCTCGCCGTATTTGTAACCACGCTTGGCATGCCAGTAGGCTAGATTAGTAACACCAATACCTAGTGGTTGGATTTCATCGTTACTTAACTTACTTTGAATTGACAAATAGTCTTGGTAGTCAAGAATGTTACACAAACTGCGCTGTAGGATACGGCATGCACGTCGCATATCTTCTGGGTTACGGAAAGCACCCCAGTTAATAGACCCTAGTGTACATAGCGCAATGCGGCCAGCATCGTCGTCAAGTCGTTTAAATGTCTTTGTTGGTAATAAAATCTCTTGGCAAAGATTGCTTTGATAGATTGGATCTACTGTAGTATCGAACGGGCCTTGGTTCTGCACGTTGTCGATAAACACAAGGTAGATACGACCAGTGTCTGTGCGCTCTTTTAAAATGCCGCCTTTAAATACTTCTTCAGCTGACATTGTCTTCTTGCGAACGTCTTTGCGCTTTTCGTACTTAACATACAGTTCTTCAAACAATGCGGTGTTGCTGTAGAATGCTTCGTACAAGTCTGGAACTTCGTTAGGATCAAAGAATGTAATTTGTTCTTTGTTTTTAAATCTACGCCAGAAAAAAGAATTTAGTACAACTGAGTAATCCATAAAGCGCACACGAGTTTCGTCAGTACCTTGATTATTCTTAAGAACAATTAGATCATCAAACTGATAGTGCCAAATAGGATAGGTTACAGTAGCACTTGCATTACGGATTCCACCCTGCGAACAACTGCGTAAATCACCGAACCACTTCTTTAAGAAGGGAATCATGCCAGTATGCATGATCTCGCCACCGCGAATTGGGGAGCCCAATGGGCGAAGTCGACCGATTTCCAATCCAATCCCCGCACGTTTACTGGCATATTTCGCCATCATTTCGCCAGAGGCAAAAATACTGTCAAGGTCGTCATCACTACGGATGAGAACACAACTGCTGAACTGCTTAGTCGGCGTACCTAACCCAGCAAGCACAGGAGTAGCAAGAGTGAATAGTCCGTCACTTGCACAATTATAGTATTCCTTAATAAACTTCATACGAGCAGCATTAGGCTCTTCTTTATGGAACACGGTAGCTGCTGCAACCATATATCTAATCTGCGGTGTTTCATAGATATCTTTTGTGGCGCGATTGCGAACTAGGTACTTCTCGATTAACTGCTCAATTGCTGCATAAGAATATTCTTCATCCTTCTCATGCTCTAGCATATCGTTCATTTTATTCCAGTCGTCTTCTGTATACCACTCTAGCAATTCCGGAGTGTACAAGCCAACTGCAATATTTTTCTTTACGATTTCGTAGAGGTGCGGAACCTCGTAGTCTCCATATACATCTTTACGTAGCATCGACAATCGTTGTTTGCCTGCTACATATTGATAGTTGGTGTGTCCAACATCTGGGTTTGCTTCTACGTCGATTAAATCAACAATCGCTCGTAATGTAATTTCGTCAATTTCTTGTGTAGTGATACCATCATAGAAATGCGGCTGACTTTTAATTTCAATCATTGACTGACTTACATCAGCAATGCCGCTACACACTTTTGCAATCTGCGTTTGCCACTTTTCTACTGCTAGTGGTTCGCGATTACCGCTTCTTTTAATAACTGTTATTCTGTTCATTGTCTTCACTTTAAAATGAAATGGCTTTCTAATACTAATCTTTAGGAAGTATTTAGTGACGACTTTTTAGTTTGGAAACCTTCTTGGAGGCGGCGTTTTATGCCGTAAAATCAATGATTTATTAACAAACACAAGAGTCGTTTAACCTTATCATGTGTATAATGAGAATTATATACACACTTAATGATAAAGTCAACGACTTCTGGTTGATTACGACTGCGATGTATAAGAATAAATGAATGTGCCAGCATCGTTTGCTAACTCATTCGAATATTTTAGTTGGATTGAGAATGGACGCTGTCCGTAGGCGCCAGTATATGCGCTACCAGAATGCGATAGGAATGACGCACGGAAATCTAAAGTATATGGCTTTGCGTTGTCTTCAGCGCCAGTGTAATCATAGTCATCGCTCAATTGAAGCGTAGCGTGAATTAGATCTGCTACAATTGTAATTACACCACGACGAGTAAAATTGTATTCTGTACTTCTATATGTATAATCGATCTTGTAGGTAATCGAGCCAGGATAATCACCTGCGCCTTCTCCCATTCCTGCTGCAGGGCCAGGGATGCCATTTGAGTTAGTAGATGGCGGTAATCTTAGCACTGGCGCATATGACCCAGTCGATGTAACTCCAAGGTTATTTCGTAATTCTCTTATACTAAAAGTATTGTAAGTAACGTGTCCAGAAACTTCCGGAACATACGGAACGCCAACGTAATCGGTTGTAGGTACTGCTAAATCATCAGCACGATCTGACTTGATGTTAGAAACTAAGTTTCTAAATTTTTTGTAAAATATCTGTGGGAACTCTGCTGTTAGGTTGCCGCCACCGTTATTACCGACATTAACCAACTTGCTATTATTAACATTTGTTCCAGAACCTAAATATAAGTAAACCGCATGGTGTTTTACATTATTAAATTCACAGTTAGTAATTACTGTATTTCTAGGACCATACTGTTCGGCAATAGGGCCAGCACCGTCGCCAGTGCCCATAGCATACTCGCCAACTGCTGGATCGCCACCAAGTACAAACCCCTGTCTTAGATTTGTAAAGTAGCATCCCTTAAATGTATTATCAGTAATATCGTTTTTAGAAAATAGTCCGTAACAGAATCCAGACAATGTTACATTATCAAAAGTGTTATAGCTACAGGTAACAATCGACGACTCGGCAGTCATTGATAATGCTCTGCTGTTAGTTTGGACCGTACCGTCCCAGTTGCCCTTGATATTTAAATCAGTAAATGTGCTGTTGCTAACAGAATTAAACAACATAGCTACTTGGTCAGTAGTATTAGTAAACAGAGTGAACCCAGTTAACGAAATGTGTCTTGGCTGCGTAATTCCAAGCGTAGGCTCTGGATCTGGATTGCCGATACTTGAACTATCGTTAACAAACACTATTGCAGTTGAGTTACCGGAATACTCTAAAATAGTCTTTTCAGCGCCGGCACCTACAATAGTTGCATAACTTGGAATATACAAAGTGCCTGTAATGTTATATACACCAGCTGGCAATTCTAAAGTTACACGAGCTTTAGCACCGTCGGCTGTATTTTCTGATGCTTTAGTTGTAGAATTTAAAAATAATTGGTCAATTGCACGTTGTAGCGCAACTGTGTCATCTGCAATGCCGTCACCTTTTGCCCCAAAGTCATAAACGTTAACACGATCATCTAATCGATCTTGTAACTTTCTAAAAATTGGAGAATTGGCATTGACACCTGTAGTAATCGACGGATCGTTGATCTTGTACAGGTATTGAACTAGATTAAGGATATTACCATTTACAGAAAGATCATTTTCTGTAAGCACTTTAATATTATCTACATATGGCGCACCTTCTGCTACAGATCCAGTACCGATCCACAGTTCTTGTGTGTCAACAGCCCATGCCATTTCACCACTAGCTAGTTGTGGTAATCCTGTGCCGCTGTTTGCTTTGCCACGGCGAATCTGAATTCTGGAGATTTGTACTACTGCCATAATAATATCCTCTTATTGGATATTTATCAGTTTTCGCGGTAGTATTGTTCCACTCTATTCCACCACTGAGTTTCCCAGTAGCCGAAATCTTCAGGTTTTAGTATAAACTCTTGGTATTGTGGTTCACCCCAGATCATAGGCTTGATTTCGGGCGGTTTAACGCACATGAATACAACACCTTTACGTATGTTAGTACCATGTACTTTATTGTGTGCTAAGGCATACGCAACCATTTGTAAGTAGTAATCTTCAACCCATTCATCTTTCTTGGGCTTGTTCGTCTGCTTATGGTCCATAATTGCTTCGTCAGTTAAATGTACACCGACTAAGTCTGTAGTACCTGCATACAGCCCAGGATAGTATAAGCCTACTTCAACACCCCAGTATTCAGTAACGTTCTTAAGCCCGTTTTCAACAATGTGTTTAGCCATCTTGTGGCTTTGTACACTATATGGGTTTGAGCCAGGTTCATTAAGCGTACCAGTAACAATGTAGTCTTCAATGAATTTGTGCATACGTGTTCCACGCGATGCAGCTTCTGTAACAATCTCTGTTGCTTTCTTTTCACCAACAGCTCGGCGCCAAGCCATAAGGGCTGCAACTTTTTCTGCTGGTTTAGTCTTGTCTAAGATTGTTGTAACGGACGGTAATTTGCCTCCGTCTGGCGTAGCGTATAATCGTTTACCTTCTACGCTTTCTCTGTTTAGTGGTGTATAGTTATAACGTTCAGTCAATAAGGTCATACATTAATTATAAACGTATGACCTTATAATGTCAATAACTGATTAAGCCAAATCGCCGCGCTTAGTTGCACTCATAGCCATTTGTGATACTGCGCCAGTGTCATCTTGTTGCTGCGCTACTTCTGGTTCGTCGCTTTGAGCTTGTGTCTTAACTACTAATCCAGATCCGTCGAAACGATCTACTAACTGCTTAAGGATTGGATCTGAATCCCAACGTGCTGCGAAACGATCGTAGTCGATACTAGGAGCCCCGTAATTTGAACCTGCTCTGTTAAGAGCTGTCCAAGTCATCGGGGCTTCTGAGTGTTTATTGTTTGCTGCTGCTTGAAGAGCCCTTAGTGTTAAAACTAAGGGATCTACGCTTTCAATTACTTTTTTTTTGAATTAAGCATCATGCTTAGTTTGCGGCTATATTCCACAGACTCGCGCTTCATTCTGCTTGCCTCAGGTGCTGGAGGTGTGCCTTCTTCGCCTGGTAATGCAGGTAGTTCTTCTTCGCCAGGAACTGGAGGAGCAATGCCACCTAGATCAGGGCCGCCTAGTTCGCCGCCTGCTGGTGCGCCCATTGTCGACTGTTCGCCGCCTGATACGACTGCTAAACCGTTACTCAGACCTTGACGACTTGTTTCAAGTGCTGTGTAGATTGCTTCAAGTGCTGGCTTAACTGTCTCAACGTAACTTTGTGCTACGTCACTGCCTAGTTGGTCTCTTATAGAGTCTTGTAATTCTAAAAGTTGTTCTGCCTTCATAGCAGCAACGTCTTCTAGCCAGCCTGTAATACGGTCAACCATATCCTTAGTTGCCATGATGATCTCAGCCTTGCTTTCTTCGCCTTCACATAGTAACCATGCAGCCTTTGATTCACTTAGGTCGTAACGTAAACGTAGTTCTGCCTTTAGTTCTGTGTTGTCTGATTCGCCTAAGCTAATACGCTGAATAGCCGATTCGATCCAACTATCTGGAACTGACTCGTCCATAGCACGTTTACGGATTGTTGCGAAGTAAACGTTTTCACCTTTTTCTTTGCCGTATTGTTTCTTCATTGATTTCTTCATTCCTGATTTATCAGTTTTTGCTTTAATGTTTTTTTCTTCTGCTTTTTCAGCTGGTGTCATTTCGCGTTCTGCAATTGCTTGGTTAATACAATCAAGGAACAAACGAGTCTTTTGATAGTCTGCATTTTCTAATACAGAATCATAGCTTTCGTTCATTTCGATCTGACTTAGCTTTGTGCGTAGCTTATTACGTGCATCTTCTAGTTGCACGTCGCTGAACTGTTCTAGGTTAATCTTGTACCCGAACTGTTTTGCAAGGCCTTCGTTAAGTGCCTGCGCTGTTACTGGTTTTGAAAATTCTCTAATTTGCATGATGGGGCTTCCTCAGCTGTTTCTTATTACGTATTTATACAAAAGAACCTTTAAACATTCGAGAAATTTCGCCTTTGTATTGTCTAGCTAACAACTCGCTATGTTCTAATCTATCTAATAATATCAAGTATCGACCTGTATCCTTAGTTAGTTTAATGTTATGCTTATACACTTGCGAGTCACAATAGTTTGCCCAATAACGGCTATCTAATGTTTTAATCTCTTTAAACTTGCGTATCTGTACACAACTATACGCTTTTGCGGCTAACAATGCACAGCTTTTGAGAAAGAACTCTTCAACTAACTCTTTAGTCTTGTAATTAAACAACCCCCAGTTTTCGCTAGGTAACTGTCTTACTAGATAATCTTTATACACAGTATCACCGTTAGGTAATACAGTAATAGGCAACTGCTTATTAAGTTCTATAGTGAACTGTTCAGCAAGTTCTCTAATTACACGTTTTTTAGGTTTATTGGTATGTTTCATTGGCTACTATTGTAGGATCCTTCATCCCTACTTTAATTACCAACGATTTGCGAATCATGGCCTGAACTCTGAACTGTTCCTGCTCGGTTAAGCTGGACAACTTAACTGGCTTTTTCAGTTTTTCTAGCAAAGCTGTTTCTTCGTTAGTTGTCCAAACAGAGAAATTATCAAGGAGGCTATAAGGATCCTCCTTGATTTCTTCTAACACTCCGCCGACTAATTCCGTTATTTTCATAGACCGGCTAGTCGCTTAATTGATTCCATCTGTGCATTAGGATCCATTGCAGGATTAGCAGCAGCTGGAGGTGGTGGCGGAACTTCTTGGTCTGGAGCAGCACTTGCATCGTCTTCATCCATTTCGAAGTTATCTCTGTGTGGTCTTGCTAGTCCTAGTTCACGGCGTTTAGTTGCTAAGTCCTTTTCGATTGCATTAAAAATGCCATCCATTGCATTCATGTCTTTCGGTAAGAAGCTACCATAGTGCGGTGCAATTAACTTTTCGTGTGCCATCTTTGCATACTTCTTAGCAGCCATGTACTGTTCCGGAGTTTGTACACTCTTAACAACTCTAGCTAACTTTGCTAGTAATTGTGCTTGTTGTGAATGCTGCTCTTCGCCGCCTTCTTCCATTGAGCCCATTGTTTGTGTTTGACCTGTTTGGCCAACTACATCAACTTGGTCGCCTACTTTAATAGTAGGTGCAGCTTGTGCGCCTGCTTCGCCGGGTGCAACTTGTTGAGCACTAATTTGTACTTGGCCTTGAGCAGCAGGAGTTGCCATGCCTTTTGGTACTGTAGTTTCTACGCCAGTAACATCGTCTTTATATGTTACGTTACCTGTGCTAGTATCTACACCAGTGACCTTAACTGTTTCGCGTAAGGTAATATCTTTAACTTTCATTTTGTTCTCCGATGCTGAGTTCAGCACTTTGTAATCTATCTATATGTTTATATAGCTTTTCTATATGGCCGCGAGCACGTAATAGTTTAAATGCCAAGTTCTCTACTGAAAACTCACCGCCTTTTTCTAATCCTGCTTGGCGCAATCTACGAATGTCTTCGATAGTTGCTTTTGCTTGTTCTAGATTGTTTGAGCGCAATGCTTGGTTTAACTTGCCCGCATAGTTACGTGCTTTAGCTTTAACTTCTTCGGGGGTAACTTTAGGCTCGTCATAGCTAGGTTTGCTAATCCATGCATCATTTAATACAGAGTAAATGCCCGCTGAGTGATGCTTTTGCTTGCTGTCCTGTACGTATAACTCTACGTCAATACCGTGTATAGTAATGTCGTATGTAAAGTTGTATTGATTCTTCTTAGCATTGTATAGCTCTTCCAGTTCTGGATTGTCTGCTGGCATGTCAGCGACTAAGTGCAAATCTAAATCTGAGCTGTCTGAATAACCATATGCTGCATTACTACCGCTGATAGTAATGTCGCGTAGATTTAAATTAGGAACTTTAAGAAAGTGTGCAAAGTGTTTAGCAATAAGCATTAGCTTATAGCGCACCTCTGTTTTTAGTTTATTGTTTTCCCATAGTACCGGGTTGAGAGTGTCATGGTACGATATAGGTTGTATTGACAGCTCATCAAATCGCATATTTAGAACTTCATTAAAATGGTAACAACAGTAGAAATTAATCCAGCTACAATGGTAGTTGTTGCGCCGATAATAACTTTGCTCATGCTGTTTGAACTTTCAGCAATTTTACTTGCAAGGCCTTCTACCTTAGTCTCAATGTTAGTTAAACGCTGCTCTAAGTTCTGGTAACGAAGTGCACATAATTCAACGTGTGATTCTAGGTTTTCTTTCTCAATTTGAGTAGGTTGTAACTGCGACATTGACTCTCTCCAAATAGCTCGCTCAGAGCATGGTATTAACTATATTTATTGCTTTTGAAAGAAAACAATATTTGTCGCTGGTCCAGATGTTACAAAAACATCATAGTTTTGTTCCATAGACTCACTTAGTCCACTTATATAAGGTACTGCGTCAAAGTCTTCTTTTAAGTACCCGACTTGATCGTCGTCTATAGTATATAGATAATCGCGTTCTGTTTCAAATTCAAAGTACCAAACATTTATAATTTTATTAGTTTTGAATCCAATTACGTTGCCTGCAATTTCCATTAATTTAGGCGGAGTTACAAAGCTAATGTTTGCCCTAATTCCTAAAGTCTGGATAATTGTTTGAAAGTTTTGCTCTTTCCAACGTAAGCCTTCTGTTCCAGGCACTGGGCGATATTGGCCAGTATTAGTAATGTCGACTGTGGTGTATAAACTATAATGCATGGTATATTTAACAGTCGTAAAAAAAGCCTACTATAAAGTAGGCTTTCCCTTCCCATCTCAAGGAATTAACTATTATTCGTAGTTTTGGTCAAATGTAGCAACGATAGCTGCTGTTACACCAGTTGCACCGAAGTCAGAGCCAACTGTTACGTCGCCTGTACCTTGTAGTGCTAGGTAAACTACATCTGATGTACCGCTAACAAACTGTAGTGTCTTACCGTTTACTGTTTGGTCGCTTGATAAACCAGCAACTACAAATGCGCTGTCGCCTGTACCGTTAGAACCGTGTGCAGTTGTGATCTTTTGGATTGCTGCATTAACTTCGTCGTTAGTGATGTTTGTCTTGCTTAGTGTAACGATAAGTGTACGTGGGCCAAGGCCGTTTGCCTTAACGTTCTTTAGGTAATTTGCACCTACTGTTGTATTGATTACTGATGGCATAATATTTCTCCTCTTTTGTCATCAACGCCCACACTCTGTGAGCTTTGTATATGTATTTAGTATTGGAGGAGAAAAACTAGGTCAAACAGACAATTTTTGGCGTAGAGATTTAAACCAGTCTGCAGAACCTTCTTTAAGTTCTGGATACTTTTTAGCCATATCGTCACGGAACTGCGCTAGTCTAGGGCTGTTAATGCCGCCCGCAGCAGCGATAATGCTTTCTGCGTTGCCTAGGTCGTCTGCACTAGCATTAGAACCTAGTACTAGTTTAGCAATTTCATCAATATTATGAGTAATGACTTCGCCTGTAGCGCGATTCTTTAGCGCACCGCCAAACCCGTCATATTGGAATGTCTTAGGAGGGTGCCCTGGAATACTGTTAACTAAACTAGCAAGTGCCAACTGTTGATCAACACCTTTATAAGGGCTGTCTTTTACAGAATAGTCATGCTCGTGATGCTGGCCAATGTCGTGAGCATGTTTCATTGTCATTAGATCAACTTGGAAATACGTTGGCAATCCGTTAACTTCTCCGCCTGTCGGTAACCCAACATGCACATTTTTACCTATTTGCAATGCTGGGAATTTCTTGCCCATATACTGTGCAAGTGCTACACGCACAGCCTTATCGTCTGTTTCTGGCGATAATCCTAGCTTAGGTTTAATAAGATCTGTATCTACAAACACATCAACATCGCCAGAGTCTAATTTAGTAGTACCCTTTTTGGCGTAGCGATGTTCTGGATCAAAGCTGCCTGCTCCGCCTGCTCTCCAAAAGCCCGAGTCACCGAGCCCAGTTAAGATCGGTTGTAACTGCTTCTTAATCTGTGCAAACTGTTCCTTAGTAAGACGTACTAGCACACCCTTAGTAGGGTTATTAGCAATATCATCAATACCTAGCTTTTTAAGTGCGTTACCGCTCATTGCTTACCTTCCTGAATCTTTTTAATGCCACGCTTAAACTTAGTAGGATCGCTAGACTTAATTGAGTTGATAAAGCGGCGTTCTAGTTCAGCAGCAGTTTCTAAGTCGTAGTTCTCGCGAATAAGATCCAAAAGATTAATAGCACTTTGGATTAAGTTTGAGCCTCTAGACTCAATAACTAAATCGGCATCTCGGCTTAGGCCAATGTCGCTTAGTTCTTGTAAAATGGATCTTGTACTTTTACGCATAATGGTTCTTCCAAATGTATTTATCGTATTGTAACATTGAAGTTTGGCAAAAATCAACCTAGTCGATAACCTTGACTTTTATTGTGCAGCGCAATATAATATAAATACTATCATGCACATTGTACGTAGAGTTTTATCTTCAGAATACGGAAAGTATCGAACCCATTTAAAGGCACTAGATACCGACAGCAGAATCTTACGATTTGCTGCGCCAGTGACTGACGATGTTATCGATTCAATATGCGACAAGATTGAATCAGACCCACAACACCATGTGTTGTTTGCAGTCGAAGATGAAAACTTAGATTTTATAGCAGTTGGACACATAGCTGTGTTTGACGATATGGAACTAGCATTTTCTGTACTCAAAGAGCATCGTGGTAAGGGTATAGGCAATCAGTTAATGAAGCGTGTTATTCAACATTGCCGTGTTAACGGATACCTAAAGGGCTTTATGGTGTGCTTACCGCATAACTCTGCGATTAAGCACTTGTGCAAGAAGTATGGTATTGGCGTACATACAGAGTACGGCGAGTCCATGGGCGATGTAGAACTAGCAAAGCCCGACGTAGTAACCTATATTAATGAAGCGACTAGCTATAATTTAGGGGTATATGACTATATGAGCAAACGTACCTTGTTACCTTGGACGATCTTGTCACATTAAGTCTTGCAGTAATCTCGAAAGAGATATATAATAAGATACTTAACAATTTAGGTATTTTAGTAAACTAACACACACAGGAGAAAAATATGTTTACACCAGAAACAATTATTGACACAGTAGAAACAGCAAAGCTAAACGCAATCGAAAAGGTTGTAACTAATGAAGCACTACGCGATAACATTCGCGCTGCAATCCGTGCAGAAGCACAATTTGCCAAAACAATCGTAGCAACTACAAAAAACATCACTAACGAGTTCGCACACTTCAAGTATGAAGAAGTTGCTAAAACTGTTACAACTCATTTTACTAATTTCTTCGACACAGTCAAGAAAACATACAGCAAGTAATCATTTCACACACAGGAAAATAAAATGGAAAATACACCAAAACTACCAGAAGTAAAGTTCAACAAGAACGGCTACGAAATCCGTACAGACATTCTAGCGATGGCAAAAGACCAAATTAACAACGAATTTCAAGTTAAATTCCAAGGTTGGTCAATGACTGCTCAACGTGATGAAAAGACCGGGCAACTAGTTACTACAGTTGGCATGCCTGAGTATCCAGGGATGGACAAGGTTCTAGAAGCTGCTGAAAAGATGTACGGCTTTGTAAATCAAAGCACAAAGAAGTAATATTATATTATTAAATTAACAACGTATCGCGTATAACGCTTATTATAAGAAGAAAGGGCTCTTAGGAGCCCTTTCTTATTTGTCCAAACTTAGTCAACTAAACTGCAACCTCGTGCGTTATTAGTATTATCCGTATAAGGAATATATTATGTTAATGAGGGCAACCGATGAAGCACTTAATCAGAATATTGATTATGACGTTATTACTGAGTCAGAACAGTATCGCTCAGAGTGGACAAGAATACTCGACACAGCCTATGAGTATGAAGCAGCGATCCGTGCAGAGCGTACCGCGGCTAAAGAAAGTCAAACTATTCAGAAGTAATCCGTATAGAGTTACGCATCGCTACATTGGTGATAGCGATGACGATTATGTAGATGATGATTACCTAATGAGTCCGTATCGCAGACAGGACTTGTTTAAAGTTATAGTACTAGATGATAGTATTAGTGATAACGTGCGCTGGCGTTTATTCTTAGCTAGACGGCTAGCAGTATTAAAACACCAATCAATATACAATTAATCGATTGCTAGTTGTTTAAATAGATCTGGGTGCAATTTGCCCCATTTACGCATTACTACTGCTGCTTCAGCATTAGCTTCATTTTCAATAGGACTGCCAGTAGCACCATCATCATTACTGGTAATGCGGCCTTCTAAGTCTTGCTTAAAATGTACGAGTTCGTGTGCGAGCGTCCTGCAAACGTCCATGATATGACGATTGGCTACTGTGATATTAATAGCTTCGTTACCATACCCGCCAAAGCTGCTGTTCTTAACACTACTACTAGAGTCAAATTTAAAATCAAACTTTGGTAGACTAGTTAATTCTAGTTGTTCGGCAGCAAAACGAATAAAATCTAACAGAATTTTATAAGTATCTTTCTTATTTAGGCCTTCAGTGAGTATTTCTGTAACTTTCATCGTGTATTTATCGTTATAGTAGTCGCTCGGCTATAATGTTGTAGCCGGTTAAAACACCGTTATCGCCACGCATAAATGTAATACGATAGATACGTCCTAGATTTTTATCTTGTAGTGTAACTGTGACAGTATCGCCGGGATTGTCCATACCGTGTGTGTTACACAATGTAACCCAACTGTTGTTTGGCACTAGATTGCCTGTGCTACCAACTTGTTTAATAGCGTCGCCGCTGATTGCGGCTACGGAGGTCCAAGCACTATTCTTTGTCTGTCCACTAACATTACTAATAATCTGCGGGAATATGCCGCCGCTATTGCTAACACGGAAACGATAGTCGTCAATAGTAAGCTCAGTCTCAATAACAGAGTTCCAAGCTAATCTGCCAAGGCTAGGACTACGGGCTGTTACTGTTGCGTCCAGGTTGACATTAAAAGCAGTAGGGCTCATTGTCAACACATTGGTAAATGCGCTACTACTACGGAATTGGAACTGCCCGTTTGATGCGCCGCCAATGCTAACATCAAAATACATATTATTGCCGGTGCCGTTGTATAGGTTACGGAGAGCACCTTCTCGAGGCATCTGTAATGCTACTCCACTCTCAGCGGCTGTTCCAGCAATGAACGCTGTTGCGGCATTACTGGTAACACCTGTTAGTGTGCCAACACTTGTCAAACTACTTGATACTACTGTTGAGTTTAATGTTGTTCCAGTTAGTGTACCAGCGGCTGCTGTGACTGTGCCACTTGATCCTAATGTAATACTTGTGCCGTTGACTGTAACTGTTGTAGGAATAGTTGGCTTGTTCTTTATATAATCTAAAGCTGTGTTGGTCGCTTGATTCCAATCACTTTGTATCTGTGCGGCTGGTATGGTTGGCTTGCTGATTAAGTCTGTGTAGCTACCGCTAGTAGCCACCGTGGCAAGTGTTGGAGTTCCTGTTACACTGGCATAGGCTATGCTGCCAGTAAACGCTGTTGTCTGCTCTGTGTTGTCTGGGAACTTTATCTTATCTTCGTCAAAGGTCCAAGTAACTTCTGATCCTAATCCCGGTAGTCCAGTAATTAAACTAATAGTAGCGCCGGTGCTATTAGCTGTTACACTATTACGCCATAATGTCTGCGGAGTTGGGCTTGGATTTACCCACACGATTTGAGCTGTTGATGTTAAGTATCCAGCATCGGCGTGATTGCCCCAACTATATGCGGAGCCCCAGTTAGTAATATCAGTGCTGGTTATTCCTGCGGCATCGCTGGCTGTGAATACTGGATCTGTTTCTGTTGTTAGATAGTTTTGTAAATCACTGATTTGACTTTCAGTAATACTGATGCCAGTCGACTTGTCCCACGCTGTAAACACAGGATCTGTTTCTGTATAAGAACTAATGTATCCACGACTAGTTACATAACTCTGGGTAGCGTAACTAGATAAGTCTTGTTGGGTAGCACTGATAACTTGATTGTTGATAGTAATAGTTGTGCCATCAATCTTTACACCGCCTTTGACAGTTGTACTTGCTGTGGGCAAAGTATAGTCAGATCCGCCAGTTCCTCCGCCACCAATAATTGTGCCGCCGGGTGTGTTGTCTAATTGTATGCGAAATACATTGTTGATACTATCATACCAGATGCGGTTACGCTCGCCAATGCGAGTGTCGCCGTCCGTGCGTTCTTTATAACTGGTGAATAGTTTTTGTATGAAATCCGACATGAAATACCCTAGTTAGAGTATTTATCGGCTAATGAGTTGTTTAATTTTGTCCAGCAAATCGTCATCGTCTCGTGTATCTTCTGACCCGAGTGTATCGTTTGCTGTAAGTTTATCAATAACAGGGCTTTCTTTACCCTGTTCTGCTTTGGCTAACTCTAACTCTTGCTGTAGAGGCGGAACCATTACTGGATTTTGCTGTAAATCTTGGTCGTTATCACTTTGCCCTGCACTAATTTCAGGCTCTCCATCACCATTAATCTTAATGTTGATAGGAATGTTAATAGTGAATTCTTGTGCTCTCATAGTGTTATTTATCGTCGATCTAATGCTTTGATTATTTGTTGATCCAGTTTATCGCTGTAGTAATTCGAGAGATGGCTGCTGTGCCAAATGCTACCACACTTAGTCTAGCACCTGGGGGAACAACTAGATTATAGTCCCTAAGTTCATAGATCTGACCACCAGTTTTAGGACAGGCCATAGTCAATACCGGATAGTTATTGGTCATATTAACTTCTGCTTCTGTGGTGTTGTCAAATGACACCATAAAACTATCTTGGCTGGTATAGTTATATATGGCTGTACTTAGTGCGGCATCCATAACCAACATAATCTGTACAGGGTCGCCGGATTCTGCAGCCACTGTTAAGTTTAGCAGTCGTGTTTGTCTAGTATTAATTTTATTGTCAAACACATAGGGATTTTGTAGTGTGACAAGATGCCAGTATTTGTTAGATGCTAACGATATCTGTGTGTTTGATGTTGAGTGAGGGAATCCGTTGAATACTTCTTCACCTTCAAGTGCTGCCATCATTGACGCAACTTTTAGAGTCACGGCGTTACTACCGCCGGTATTATAACAAACAGCCGCTATCTTAAATGACGCAGACTTGACTTCGAGAACAGAGTTATGTACGTGACGGTGGAATAATTCAAACTGGTTTGTTTGAACGTTGAGCACAAAGAATGTTGCGCCAACCCAATCATACTTTATCTGCCATTCGTTATACTCTGCCAAATTAATGGCAGCAGGTATGGTAAAATCAACATCTTTGTACTTCCACTCTGTGGTGTTGGCAACTCCTTGGACTTGACGAGTAAGGGTGGCATTCAAGTTGCCCGAACCGGTAACGCTGAATGTGCCGGTCTTATCGCCATTGCTACTTGCCATTAAATGAACAGTATCATCAACTTGATTTGCTAACCATACTCCATCTGTCATCGAGGCTGCGATTCTTTGTGCGGCTTTGTTAACTGTTTCACCAGTGGCAATGCTGATAGTATAGACTGTGCTGTTTAGGGTTAGTGTCACTGTTTGATTGCCAGTGTAAGAGTTAATCTTCAATGAGTAGATTGCCGCTCGTCCGCCGTATGTGTGTTGTAGGCCAAACTGTGTTCCATTGTAGCCAATGTAGAACGAACTTTCTTGATTCTGTGCTCCAATCATCTGTTGAGTATTAGCGGCCGCAGTATCAAACTTGGCAAGGAATCGCATCACATTAGATTGTCCAGCACGATGAACGGCTAATCGGCGACTTCTAAACACTCCATATGAACCTGCGGTAGTAGAACAGGCTATGTTATAAACACCATCAACCACAGTAGTGCTTCCACTTAACGCAGTATATGTCTGCGTGTCGTTGGGTCTAATGCCATCGTGTCCGTTGAACTGAATTAATGGATGAAGTGAGATGGCATAGGGTTCGCCGTAGAAGTTACCAACTGCTAAGTCTGGTTTAATAGTAGCAATGCCTTCTATGTAGATAGGATTGCTAGACGAGTTGGCTGCGGTCGTAGCACTAATAGGGATAGGATTGCCTGTATCGTTCTTGATCTCTACTTCTGGCATTGTGCCTATATTAACAGTGCCACTTACAGTAATGTTTTCTAATGCCGATAGTGTATCAGCAGACAGGCTAACTGTACCATCAGAGCCAATGCTAACTGTTCCACTTACTGTGGCATTGATGTTTTCTAATGCTGTTAGGCTTGCGGTGTCTAATGCTACTGTACCAGTAACTGCTATGCTACTATTTGACAGTTCAACTAACACACCATCGTTAATTGTGCCACGCATACGATCCCAGTTAGTACCGTTGAAGATCATATTGTAAGACTCGGACGGGATCGATGCTTGCCCTGACTCGCCGTCGTTGGTTACCTGTTCAAATGTTAAGTTGTTTGTCCCATCCCATAACTTAACTTTATCAACAATAACATCACCTTGTAGAGTAATGCCATCAACGTGTGTGCGGACAAGTGGCTCGCCTGCGTCGTTGTAACTCATAGCATTTGTTAAGTCTAATAAATTAGGCTCATTAGGATGCTGGTAGTTGGTTGAATTAGGTTGTTGAACGCCCATGCTTAATAACCCTTAGTTGCCGAGTTGTGTGCCCACGTTAAGTCGTCGCCGTTGTATTTGTTACTGCCTGTTGACATGTATAGCTGAAAGTTTTCTGCGCCGCCGTACTCAGTAAACCAAATACGCACAGGATACCACACACCCGTAGTCAATGCTATGCTGTTTGGATTAGTATTGTAGCCGCCGGTATATCCACTAAACTGATGATAGTTAGTAGCAGTAATGTTAGCTGGTAAAGCGTTATTACCTATCCATATCACCACGTTGTCATCACAACTGATGTGAGTATTGTAGTCTCCAGTGATAGGGACTTGTAAGTATCCTTTCCATTCAAATGAGTAACCTGATTCAAACGGCAAATCAC
>ERZ1034361.602-NODE-602-length-22356-cov-3.278603_pt1 | contig 22356 bp, 11 predicted proteins | sample MGYA00520617_ERZ1034361 | MGnify/ENA primary metagenome ERZ1034361 (study PRJEB33736, sample SAMEA104284507) | Azolla filiculoides | biome: Urban; feature: Water surface; material: Ditch water | place: Netherlands | collected 2015-10-28 | depth 0-0.1 m ...
TGATGCGGAAGGGCTCGATCCGCAGGATTACAGCGCTGCAGCCTTGGGTCAGGCGCTGCAGGATGCACGCCGGGGGTCCGTTCTGAACGAAGCAGCGCAAGAGCGGCTGGACGCCGCACTGAGCGCGGCGCTGCTGCATTTCCTGGGTGACCGCCAGAACGGCCGCATCGATCCACGCCAGATCCGTGTGGCTATCGATCCGCCCCCAACGCGTGCGCCGCCGACGCTGGAAACGCTGGCCTTGGCGCTTGCTGCGCATCGGCTGGTCGACACCGTGACCCAGACCGCGCCGCAACTGCCGATGTACGACAGCCTGCGCCGCGCGCTGGCGCGCTACCGCAGCCTGAGCGGCCACCCGGCCTGGCGCACGGCCTTGCCCGCGCTGCCTGGACGCAAGCGCGAGGAAGGCCAGCCGTATGCCGGCGTGGCCCAACTGGCTGCACGATTGCAGGCCCTGGGCGATTTGGCTGCCGATGCGCCGCTGCCGGAAACCCTGACCGGCCCGCTGCTGGAGGCACTGCGGCGCTTCCAGCAGCGCCATGGTTTGCAGGCTGACGGTGTACTGGGCATGGCCACGCTGCAGCAGCTCGAGGTCAGGCCCGATCAGCGGGCACGCCAGATCGAGCTAGGCATGGAACGCCTGCGCTGGACCCCTTACATGCAGGGCGATCGGATGGTCGTGGTGAATGTGCCGGAGTTTGTGCTGCGCGCCTACCAGGTGCGCGATCGCCGGATCGATGTGCAGCTCAGCATGAAGGTCATTGTCGGCAAGGCCCTGGACACTCGCACGCCGCTGATCAGCGAGCTGATGCGTTTCATCGAATTCAGTCCTTACTGGAATGTCCCGCCCTCGATCACCCACAAGGAACTGGTGCCACGGCTGCGCCGCGAGCCAGCGTATTTTCAGCAGCAGGGATTCGAATTCGTCGGCCCCGGCGGCGATGCACTCCGTTGCCAACCACACCACATCGGCCTCGGGCACTTCGCCCTGGAGCGTGCAGCCAAAAGCCGTGGAGATGCCCGCCTCGACCCTGACACCCGGCGCCAGCGCGTCACGCAGGCGGACGATGGCGCGCACCTCGTCGATCATGTCCTCGCGCGTCCTGCGCACGTTGGCCAGGGAGTGCGCGGCGCTGGCGGACACGGGGATGGTCAGCTTGTGGACGCCGGCCTGCAGCGCCGCCTCGGCGCCGCGCAGGTTCGGCACCAGCGCCATCACGGTCACGCCGGGATGCGTACAGGCATGGCGCACAACGGCGGCCGCATCCGCCATCTGCGGCAGGTGCTTTGCCGGCACGAAGGAGGCCACCTCGATCTCGCGCAGGCCGGCGGCCACCAGCGCGTCGATCCAGCGGAACTTGTCCGCCGTGGGCATGGTGGCCTGGACGGACTGCAGGCCATCGCGCGGGCCCACTTCGCTGATCAGGACGTCGGGTTTCATGAGATTGGTTCTTTTCATCACATTCTGCAAGACAGAACTTCGTTCTTTCCGATGGAATTCTCAACGATGGCGACCACCTCGTCAGGAGACCCGCCATCTGGAGTTTCAGGCCGCCCCCACAGGGCCGCCATCGCATCCGTGTCTGGACGGTCAGGAGCAGCCGGGCCGATGCGTGTTGCAACCGCCCTGGACACGCAACCCTGAACCTGCTGCAGACCTGTCCTGTTTCAATAGCAAACAATGGCCATTCAACGCTGGGTTGAGCCGCAAAAAGCTTGAAAAAACAGGCCCCCTGCCCAGGACACCCCGGAAGGCAGCGCGGACTTCCAAAAAATACAAAATCGCCAATATTGACAAGCCCATTTAAGATGCACCCCCAAGCCAGAGCAACGCGCAGCCCGAAACACCACCGGGCCGGCGAAAATCTCGTCAGTGGCATCAGGGGTCCGCATGAATTTCCGCAGTCGATCGATCGTTCAATACCTCGTCGCATTTGCCGCCGCACTGGCGGTGCCGCTGTTTGCGCTGCTCGCCTACCAGGCGGTTTCGCGCTACGAGACGGAGCAACGGCGTGCGGAAGAAACCCTTCGGACCCTGGCGCAGGGCACCGCCTTCGAGACCCGGCAGTTCATCGGGCGCGTGCAACGGTTGCTGACCCAGCTCTCGGACACCCCCCTCGTCAGCGCGCTGAACCCGCAGCAATGTGATCCGCGGCTGGGGGAGTTTGCCAACATGGTGCCGCAGGCGGTCAACCTGTTCACCCTGGACGCGCAAGGGCAGCTGGTCTGCTCGGTGGTCACGCCGACGCCCGGCGCGCCCCGCACCGTGTCCCCCACCTATTACTTCGCGCAGGCCCAGCGCACGCGCGCCTTCACCGTGGGCAAGCCGGCCGTGGGCTTCATCACCGGGAAATGGGTGGTCACGATGGCCCAGCCCATTCTGGACGCCGGAGGCCAGTTCCGTGGCACCGTGAACCTGGCCATTGACTTGCTCCAGTTCGCAGAGGCGCGCGGGGGGGGCGGTCTGCCGCCCGGCGCCGTGATGGGCCTGGTGAACACGGCTGGCACGCTGATCTGGCGCTTCCCGGAACCCGAGAAGTGGGTGGGGGTGGCCCCTGCGGCGTTCCAGACCTTGCGCCGGGGCTTCGCGCAGGAAGTGCACCCGGTTGTGACGATCCGGGGGCCGGACGGCATTGAACGGCTCATCGCCTCCAGAGCCGTCCAGGGGACCGACTGGGTTGCCTTTGTCGGCTTTCCGACGGATGAAATCTATGGCCCCAACCGCCTGCAGGCGCTCCTGAGTGCCGCGGCCGCGCTGCTCACGGCCCTGATGGCCGGGTTCGCCAGCATTTTCATTGGCCGCCGGATTGCCGAGCCGGTCAAGCGGGTGGCAGAAAGCGCCAGGCAGATCGCCAGTGGCGACCTGGAGGCGCGCGCCGCGCGTTCCGGCCTGGTCGAAATCGACACGATTGCCCGCGAACTGAACGAAACCGCCGGCGCGCAACAGGCCGCCCGGGCGGCATCCGACCAGGCCGCGCGCTTGCTGGCCCGCTCCGAGGCGCGCTTTCGCGCGGTCTTCGAGCAATCCCAGATGGGGATCTCGCTGACCGATCCGGTCAGCGGAAAAATTGATGAACTCAACCAGCATTACGCCGACATCCTCGGGCGCACGCGCGAGGCACTGACCGGCGCTGACTGGATGGGCTTCACCCATCCAGACGATCTGGCGCAAAACATCAAGGACCGGGCGCAACTGCGGTCCGGTGCGGTGACCGGAATCAGTCGGGAAAAGCGGTACCTCCGCCCCGACGGCACAACGGTCTGGGTGCATCTGACAGTCACCCCGGTGCAGGTGGCCGGTGCGGACAAGCCGTACTTCATGGCGATGGTCCGCGACATCAGCCAGCGCAAGGCCGCCGAGGCCGCGCTGGCGCAACACCGGGACCACCTGGAGGAACTGGTGGCGACCCGCACCAGTGAACTGGCCGTGGCCACGGCCCGGGCGGACGCGGCCAGCCAGGCCAAAAGTGACTTCCTGGCGCACATGAGCCACGAAATCCGCACCCCGCTGGGCGCCCTCCTCGGCTTCACCCACCTGCTGCGCAGGCTGTTGAACGACCCGGCCCAATTCATGCACATGGACCGGATCCAGGCGGCGGCGCAGCACCTGCAGGTCCTGATCAATGACATCCTGGACCTGTCCAAAATCGAAGCCAACAAGCTGGTCCTCGAAGCGCTGGACACGGACGTGCCCGCGCTGGTCACCGAGGTCGGCGCCATGCTGGCCAGCGACGCCGCCGCCAGAGGGCTCTCCCTGGAAACCGAGATCGCCCCGATGCCGGGGCACCTGATCGGCGATGCCACCCGCATCCGGCAGGCGCTGTTGAACCTGGCCGGCAATGCGGTGAAGTTCACCACGCAGGGCAGCGTCACCCTGCGCGCCTGGATCGAGGAGGAAACCGGCGAACAGGTGCGCATCCGGTTTGAAGTCGCAGACACCGGCCCCGGCCTCGCACCCGAGGTGCTGTCCAGGCTGTTCACCCCCTTCCAGCAGGCGGATGACACCACCAGTCGCCACTTCGGCGGCACCGGGCTGGGACTGTCGATCACGAAGTCGCTGGCCGCGCTGATGGGGGGCGAGGTCGGCGCCGTCAGCACGCCCGGTGAAGGCAGCACCTTCTGGTTCACGGCGTACCTGCAAAAAGGCACGGGCACTCCGGCGGAGAAGCCGGCCGTGAACGCCGCAGGCGAGAAGGCCGAGCTGGTCCTGCGGCGCGCGCACCAGGGCCGGCGCATCCTGCTGGTTGAAGACGACAAGCTGAGCCAGGAAGCCGCGCGTGAAATGCTGGAGAGTGCCGGACTCGACGTCGATGTGGCCAGCGACGGCCTGTACGCAGTGCAAGCCGTGCAGCAGCAGGGCAGCCGCCCCTACGACCTGATCCTGATGGACATGCAGATGCCGCGGCTCAACGGACTGGAGGCCACCCGGAAAATCCTGCAGATGCCGGCGGCCGCCAGCGTCCCGATCGTGGCGATGACGGCCAATGCCTTCGCCGAGGACCGGGCGCTTTGTCTGGCGGCCGGCATGCGTGATTTCATCGCCAAGCCCGTGCGGCCCGACCTGCTCTACACCATGCTGCTGAAGTGGATTACTCACAAATAAATAGCTAGAAATAACCTGTTCATGCTGGGATAGAGGCCAAAAGTCTTCAAAAATGGCGCGCGATCGGGCTGGCGGCCCGCCTGGCGGGAGCCGTCCTGTCAAAGACGCCCTTGCTGGGATATATTGAACGCGGGACACTTGGTCAGGAAGGAGATCGCGATGGATGAACCAGCAGGCAAAGCCCTCTTGCAGGGTGGGGACCAGCCTTGCGCGACGCCATCCACCGCACCGGCCCCGCTCCAGGACGTCCGGGGCTGGCATTCCCTCAAGGTCAGGATCACGGTGGGGACGCTGCTGCTTGTGGTGGGCAGCATCTGGTCGCTGGCCTTCTACACCAGCAAGACCTTGCGCGAGGAATTGCAACAGCAACTGGGCGAGCAGCAGTTTTCAACCGTGTCCATGCTGGCCGCGCATCTGGATGACGAACTGGCACTGCGCCTGAAAACGCTGGAAGTCGAGGCCGGCCGCCTGCCGGCGGCGCTGGTGGCGCAGCCGGCGGCGCTGCAGGACTTCCTGGCGGCGCGCCCGTTTTTTGTGCAGTTGTTCAATGGCGGTGTGTACGTCACAGGCGCCGACGGAACCGCCCTGGCCACCCTGCCGGTGGCGCTCGGGCGGGTCGGCCTCAATTACGTGGACCGGGTGCCGGTGGCCGCCGCGCTGCACGAGGGCAAGACCAGCATCAGCCACCCCGTGATGGGCAAGACACTGCAATCACCGAGCGTCGTGATGGCCTCCCCGATCCGGGATGCGCACCAGCAGGTGATCGGCACGCTGGTCGGCGTGATCGACCTGGGCCAGCCCAATTTTTTCGACGTGATCACGGCATCCAGTTTTGGCAAGGCCGGCAACTACTTTCTGCTGGATCCCGCGCAGCGGCTGATCATCACGGCCACCGACAAGCGGCGCATTCTGTCGAAGATTCCGACACCGGGGTTGCTGCCAGCCATCGACCGTGTGCTCAACGGCCATGAGGGCTCCAGCGTCTACACCAGCATGGCCGGCGTCGACACGCTGGCCTCGTCCCGGCGGCTGACCACCACGGGCTGGATCGCCCACACGACGCTGCCCACCACGGACGCCTTTGCCCCTGTGGCCAATTTGCAGCGGCGCATTCTGCTGGCCACGGTCTTGCTGACCCTGCTGACCGCGACACTCACCTGGTGGCTGCTCCGGCGCCAGCTGGCGCCCATGCGCAACGCCGCGAAGGCGCTGTCCAACCTGTCCGGGGGCGCCTTGCCCGCGCAGCCCCTGGCCATCACCCGCAATGACGAAGTCGGTCAGGTCGTTGCAGGGTTCAACCAGCTGCTGGAAACCCTCGCGCGGCGGGATACCGCGCTCCAGGAAAGCGAGACGCGCTTTCGCATCGCCTTCAAGACCAGCCCCGACGCCATCACCCTCACCAGCCTGCCCGGCGGACGCTACCTGGAGGTCAGCGACGGCTTCACGCGCATCTTCGGGTGGCCGCGGGACATGGTCGTCGGGCAGACCGCCGCCAGCATCCACATGTGGCACCAGCCCGCGGCACGGCAGCAACTCCTGGATGCGGTCCAGCGCCAGGGCTATTGCGAGAGCTTCGAGACCGAGTTCGTCACGCAGGACGGGCGCGTGATCACCGCGCTCGTGTCCGCGCATGTGATCGAGATCCAGGGCGAGCGCTGCATGATGGCCGTCACGCGGGACATCTCGGAGCGCAAGGCGACCGAGCGGCAACTGCAGGGCGCCCTGACCGAAACCCAGCGCCTGCGCGACGCACTCGACCAGGTGCACACCTTCATCTACATGAAGGACACGGACTCCCGCTACCTGTATGCCAACCAGACGACGCGCGATCTGCTGGGCTGCACCGCCGAGACCCTGCCGGGCCAGGAAGACAGCGCCTTCTTTCCGCCGGAGACGGTGCGGCGGCTGCGCGACATCGACCTGCGGGTGCTGGCCGGGGAGAACACGACCGAAGAACTCCGCATGGTCGATGCACAGGGCCGCCAGCGCATCTACCACGAGATCAAGACGCCGATCTACGCAGATGCCGGCCACACAACGATCGTCGGGCTGTGCGGGGTCTCCACCGACATCACCGAGATCCGGGCCGCCGAGGCCTCCATCCGGCGGCTCAACCAGCTGTATGCGGCCCTGAGCCACTCCAACCAGGCCATCGTGCACTGCACCAGCCAGGCGGAACTGTTTCCGCGCATCTGCCGCGCGGCCGTGGAGTTCGGTGGCATGCAGATGGCGTGCATCGGCCTGGTGGACGCGGCCCGGCAGCAGGTCAGCCAGGTTGCGCTCTTCGGGGAAGGACAAAAGGACCTGGAAAACAATGCGCTCCCGCTGGATGCCAACCTGCTGCAGAGTCAGGGGCCCACCGGCACCGCCATCCGGGAAGACCGGCCCGTCTGGTGCCAGGACTTTCTCCACGACCCGAGCACCCTGCCCTGGCGCGAGGCGGGTGCGCAGGCGGGCTGGGGAGCCGCCGCTGCCCTGCCGCTGCGCTGCGGGGGCGTGGTGGTGGGCGCCCTGACGCTGTACGCCGCCGAGCCCCACGTCTTCGAGGAAGACATCCGCCAGCTGCTGCTGGAGATGGCCATGGACATCAGTTTCGCCCTGGACGGGTTTGCCGCCGCGGCCGCGCACAAGGTGGCTGAGGCACAGCTGCGCAAGCTCTCGCAAGCCGTGGAGCAAAGCTCGGAAAGTGTGACCATCACCAACACCCGGGGCGAGATCGAATACGTGAACGATGCGTTCGTGAAAATCAGCGGATACAGCCGGGAGGAACTGCTGGGCCAGACCCCGCGCATCCTGCGGTCCGGCCGGACGCCGGGGACAACCTACAGCACTCTGTGGGCTGCACTGAACCAGGGGCTGACGTGGACGGGTGAATTCCAGAACCGCCGGAAAGACGGCAGCGAGATCATCGAACTGGCCACCATCTCACCGCTGCGCCAGCCCGATGGCACGATCACCCACTACGTGGAGGTGAAGCAGGACATCACCGAGAAAAAACGCACGGAGATCGAACTCGCCCGCCACCGCCACCACCTGGAAGAACTGGTGGCGCAACGCACCGCCGAACTGGCCGACGCGCGCAGCCAGGCGGAAGCCGCCAACCTGGCCAAGAGCGCCTTCCTGGCCAACATGAGCCACGAGATCCGCACGCCGCTGAACGCGATCATCGGCGTGACGCACCTGCTGCGCCGCGATGGCGTCCCGGGGACCCAGGTCGAGCGACTCAACAAGATCGACGGTGCCGGCCGGCACCTGCTGTCCATCATCAACGACATCCTGGACCTCTCCAAGATCGAGGCCGGCCAGATGCAGCTGGAAGCCACCGACTTCCACCTCTCGGCCGTGCTCGACAACGTGGGCTCGATCATTGGCGAATCCGCAAAGAGCAAGGGCCTGCGGGTGGAGCTGGACGCCGACAGCGTGCCGCTCTGGCTGCGCGGAGACCCGACACGGCTGCGCCAGGCGCTGCTCAACTTCGCGGGCAACGCCGTCAAGTTCACGGAGACCGGCAGGATCGCCGTGCGCGCACAGCTGCTGCAGGACCACGGCGATCATTTGCGGGTGCGCTTTGAGGTGCAGGACAGCGGCATCGGCATTCCCGCGGACAAGATGGACCGGCTGTTCCGCGCGTTCGAGCAGGCGGACACCTCCACCACACGGCAGTACGGCGGCACCGGCCTGGGGCTGTCGATCACGCGGCGTCTGGCCCACCTGATGGGCGGCGAGGTGGGCGTTGAAAGCACGCCGGGCCTGGGCAGCACCTTCTGGTTCACCGCACGCCTGCACCGGGGCCATGGCGTCATGCCCGCCGCGCCGGACCCGCTGTCGGACGATACCCGAGCGACCGAAACGCAGCTGCGCCGGGCGTTCACCGGCGCGCACGTCCTGCTGGCGGAGGACAACCCCATCAACTCGGAGGTGGCGGTCGAATTGCTGCACAGCGTGGGCATGGAGGTCGAGACCGCCTTCGACGGGGTGCAGGCGCTGCAGAAGGCGCAAACCCACCGGTACGACCTGGTCCTGATGGACATGCAGATGCCCAACATGAACGGCCTGGACGCCACCCGCGCCATCCGCGCCCTGCCAGGCTGGGCGCACACGCCCATTCTGGCGCTGACCGCCAACGCCTTCAGCGAAGACCGCCTCGCCTGCGAAGCGGCGGGCATGAACGACTTTGTGGCCAAACCGGTCGATCCGGCCCTGCTTTTTGGCGCGCTGCTGCGGTGGCTGACCTGGGCCGCCGAAAGCAGCCCGGCCGGCGGCCCGGACACCCGGGCCCACACACTGCCTGCCGCACCGCCCCCTGCGGGGGAACCCGCGGCATCCCCCGAGGCCCGGCTGGCGCGTCTGGCCAGCCTGCCGGGCATGCAGGTGGAGCGCGGCCTGGCGGCCTTGCGCGGCAACCGCCCGAAGTACCTGGACCTGCTGGACCGCCTGGTCGCATCCCATGCGCAGGCCATGGCCCAGCTGGCCGACAGCCTGGCCGCAGGCGACGCGGAAACGGCCCTGCGGCTGGCCCACTCCCTCAGGGGCGCAGCCGCCACGCTGGGGGCAGATCCCCTTGCAGACAGGGCCATGGCGCTGGAAACCTTGCTGCGGACCCACGCGCCGGCATCGGAAAGCGCGGCCCTGCGGACCGGGATGCAGGCCGTGGACGCCGCCCTCGCGGACCTGGCTGCGGCCTTGACGGCCTGACCGGCCGGGCGCTGCCTGCGCCCGGCGCCGCACGCTCAGTCCCAGGGCTGCGCCAGGGCCGCCTCGCCCCGGGCGATCCGGACGGTGAACCAGAAGGTGCTGCCCACCCCCGGCGTGCTTGCAACACCGATCTCGCCCCCCTTCAGCGCGACCAGCCGCTGGCTGATCGCCAGGCCCAGGCCGGTGCCGCCGTACTTGCGTGTCGTGGAGTCATCGGCCTGTTCGAAGGCCGTGAAAAGGCGCGACTGGTCTTCGGGCGCGATGCCGATGCCGGTGTCCTGCACTTCAAAGCGCAGCTGCACACCGTCCTGCGTGTCTTCCAGCTGCCGGACCCGCACGGTGACGTCCCCGGCTTCAGTGAACTTGACAGCGTTGTCGGCCAGGTTGAGCAGGATCTGGCGCAGGCGCGCGGGGTCGCCCTGCAAGGCGAGGCCGGCCAGTGCGACGGGCAGGTCCGTGCGCAGCGTCAGGCCTTTGTTTCGGGCCTTCTGCGCCAGCAGACGGGTGACGCTGTCCAGCACGGAGCCCAGCACGAAGTGCGTGCACGCCAGCTGCAGCCGGTCCGCCTCGATCCTGGCGATGTCCAGGATGTCATTGATGAGGCCCAGCAGATGGCTGGAGGCGCGCTCCACCTTGTCCAGCTGTTCACTTTGCCGCGCATCGACCGCCCGACGCCGGGCGAGCGCGGTCATGCCCATGATGCCGTTGAGCGGCGTGCGCAGTTCATGGCTCATGTTGGCCAGAAAGACACTCTTGGCACGGCTGGCGGACTCGGCCTTCTGCCGGGCCACGGACAGCTCCTGGGTGCGGACATCGACCATGTCCTCCAGGCGCTGGCTGTATTGCGCCAGGGCCTCCTCGGCCTCCTTGCGCCGGGTGATGTCGGCAAAGACCGTCAGGTAGGCGGGACCGCCCTGCCACGCAATGGGCGTGGCCGAGATCTCCAGCCAGACCACCCGGCCATCGGGCAGCAGCCCACGCCCCGCGCTCTGGGCCGCAATGGGCTCGTTGCGCTCTGCGCGGGCCTGGCGGTGCCTGAATTTCTCGCGGTCGTCGGGATGCAGCAGCTCGACCGCATCCGTGCCGATCATCTGCGCCTGCGTGCGGCCACAGATCTTCAGTGCGGCTGCGTTGGCCAGCACAATGCGGTGCGCCTGCGTGACGATGATGCCGTCGTAGGCGTTGTCAAACAGCTGGCGGTAGCGCAGCTCGCTGCTGACCAGCGCCTGTTCGGCGCGTTCCTGCGTCATCATGACCATGCCCATGGACAGCCCCAGGAGGCTGAGCAGCACCAGCAGCAACGACACCCCCTGCGTCGTCGTGGACTCCGTCATGCCCGAGGCGGCGACCAGGCCCAAGCCGATGAACAGCATCCGCACGGACAGCGTGACCACAATGACGCACACGGCCGCCGCCAGGATGTACTGCCCCCGGCCCGCCGTCTGGCGGCGCTGCAGCAGCAGGGCCCGCAGCAAAAACAGGCAGCCCAGGATGACCATCAGCGAATTGAAGAGGATGCGCGGAACGGCCGCGCCCAGCAGCAGGACATTGCCCAAGGCCGTGACCGGCACTGGAAGCCAGAGTTGCCAGCGGGGACTGCGGCGTGCCTGGAAACGGTAAATGCCCTCGCCAAACAGGGCCACTGCGGCCATCAGGGCGACGTTGGCCACCAGAATGGAAGCCACTTCGTGCACCTGGCCGCGCAGGCTGAACAGCATGTACGTCACGCCATGGAGGGCCAGCGCCGCAGCCCAGAAGTAAAGATGCCGGTGGCGCCCGAAGGCGATGAAGGAGGTCATCAGCGCGAGGACGAAGCTGGTGCCGACAATCACCACGAGGATGGATGGCGCGTTGAGAAGCATGGGGGCTCGGCCTGTGTACTGGACTCTGGGACAACGGTTCTGGTTCGGCAAAAATGCAACGGCATGCGCGCACAACTCAAGTCATGCGACAGGGCGCCTGCGGACCATTCCGGTGCATTTTTCGTACTCCATTCTCAACGATTCCCGCAGCCCGGGCGTCGGCAGCGGCGACGGCGCCTTGCCGGCATGGAACCGCCTCAAAAAGTATTAAAAAAATAGCGGGAAATGTCCTGTTCACGCCGGGTTGCGGCCTGCACCGCACGTAAAAAAGTCGCCTGGCACCGTTCCCCCGGGCCTCATAACCGGGACTTGAGGAAGCCGGTGGTGCCGTAGCGCGTCACACGGCCGTAAAACGCGCCCGCCAGGCGCCGCACCATGGCGCTGTAGTCGTCCAGCAGCTCGGGCGCGATGCCGAAGTGGTCGTAGTTCACCACCACGTCCACGCGCTGATTCAGCGGCGCCAGCAGGGTGCGTGCGGTGGCCTCGATGGCGGCAATCACGGAGGAGGCATTGACCTGCAGGCCGGAGAAGTCGATGTGCAGCAGGCGCCGCGCCGCATCCAGGGCAAAGCGCTGCGCCAGCGGGCGGTTCAGCAACTGCGCGCGCAGGCCCAGCGGCGCGTCCACGAACAGGCGGGCGTCCATGGCCTGCAGGGTCGGGCTGATGCGCGGGGTGAACGCCATGTGCGCCAGCACGTCGCGCTGCAGGTCGATGCCGGGGGCCAGCTCGATGAGCTCCAGTGCGCCGCGCAGGGGCGCCTTCGCGCCCTCAATGACCGGCTCGCCAGCCTCCGGCGCCGCTGCCACCAGCTGGAACACGCAGCGCTCGGTCACGTACAGCACGCGCTGGCCGCGTTTGAGCGCCTCCGCGCCGCTGAAAGTGCGGTGCTCGACCTCGCGCACGAACTTGCGCGCGCCACCCTCGTGCGCGATGCGCAGCCGGCCGTCCTCGCAGCGCACGTCCAGCACGCCGGCCGTGAAGGTGCCGACGAACACCACCGTGCGCGCGTTCTGGCTGATGTTGATGAAGCCGCCCGCCCCGGCCAGGCGCGGGCCGAACTTGCTGACGTTGAGGTTGCCGTGCCGGTCGGCCAGGGCCAGGCCCAGGATGGCGATGTCCAGCCCGCCGCCGTCGTAAAAATCGAACTGGCTGGGCTGGTCGATGATGGCCTGCGGGTTCACCGCCGCACCGAAGTTCAGCCCACCCGCCGGGATGCCGCCAATCACGCCGGGCTCGGCGGTCAGCGTGACCAGGTCGATGATGTGTTCCTCGACGGCCACGCTGGCCACGCCTTCGGGCATGCCGATGCCCAGGTTGACCACCTGGTGCGGGCACAGCTCCAGCGCGGCACGGCGCGCGATGATCTTGCGGTCCGTCAGCCCCAAGGGCTGCATGCCGTCCACCGGCACGCGGATCTCGCCCGAAAACGCCGGGTTGTAGGCCTCCACAAAGGTCTGCATGTGGTGCGCGGGATCGGTCGCCACCACCACCGCATCGACCAGCACGCCGGGCACCTTGACCTGGCGCGGGTGCAGGCTGCCGCGCTCGGCGATGCGTTCGACCTGCGCGATCACCACGCCGCCCGAGTTGCGCGCGGCCATGGCAATCGCCAGCGCTTCCAGCGTCAGCGCCTCGCGCTCCATCGTCAGGTTGCCGTCGGCGTCGGCTGTGGTGGCGCGGATGATGCCGACCTGGATCGGGAAGGCCTTGTAGAACAGGTACTCCTCCCCGTCGATCTCCATCCGCCGCACCCGGTCTTCAGTGGTGCGCGCATTGAGCTTGCCGCCACCGTGGCGCGGGTCCACAAAGGTGTCCAGCCCCACGCGCGTGAGCGTGCCGGGCTTGCCGGCGGCAATGTCGCGGAACAGGTGGGTGATCACGCCCTGCGGCAGGTTCCAGGCTTCGATCAGGTTGTCCACCGCGAGCTTCTGCACCTTGGGCACCAGGCCCCAGTGGCCGCCAATGACTTTTTTCAGCAGGCCGGCGTGGCCCAGGTGGTTCAGGCCGCGGTGCTTGCCGTCGCCCTGGCCGGCGGCATACACCAGCGTCAGGTCGCGTGGCGACTGGGTCTGCACAAAGCGGTCTTCGAGCGCCACCGCAATCGCCTCGGCAAAGCCAATGCCGACGAAGCCGCCGGTGGCCACGGTGTCGCCGTCGTGGATCAGCGCCACGGCCTCGGCGGCGCTCACGATCTTGTCCTTGCAGGGTCTGGGACTGGCGTGGTGCGAATCGATCGGTGCGGGCATGGCGGGCGGCTCGGACAGTACGGGAGCACGTAGGCTACACCGCCGCGGACCGCAGCGGCAAGGCGCTTGCGGCTCAGCGCCGGCGCATCCCCGACCCCGTGGGCAACATGCCGTCCGGCACCAGTCCCTTGAACAGGGGGGTGAGTGCCGCGACGGTGGCCGCTGCATCCGACTCCCCCCGCCACCGGGACAAGGCCTGCATCAGTTCACTGCGGCAGTACCAGAGCGCCAGCCCGTCCTGTGCACACAGAATGCGGTGCATCAATGCGCTGGTCCCCGCGACGGGCCCCTGGCCCAGCTCGCGGAACATCCGTGCACGCAGCACCGCGATGCGTTGCTGCGTGCGCTCCGGCGTGTCGGGGGCTGCGGTGGGCTCGGCGCCACCCAGCCAGCCAAAGAAGCTGTTGCGCAATGTGGGCTTGCTGTGTCGCATGAACAAATGCTCCTGGGTTCCTGGTGGGCCTGCACCCCCTGTGGGCAGGTTCGATCCTTGCAATGCAGGGTGTGTGCCAGGCCAGCCGCCGGGCACAAAGCCCTTATGAATCAATCACTTGCAAATGCATCCCCGGCACACCGGGGGAAATCACCCGGTCTGGCGCCCCAAGTGCCGGGTGAAATGCCCCACTTCCAGTACATTGACCCCACCCGAGGAACCTGCCCATGCCCCACAACACCCCGCCCGCGCAGCCCCTGAACCTGCGGCGGCGCTTTGCATTGACCGGCCTGGCGGTCATCGTGGCCATCGCGCTGGGGCTGGGCTGGCTGCTGTCCACGCTGCTGACGCAGCGCATGCTGCAGCGCGAAGGCGAGGTGACGATGGACTTTGTCCAGAACCTGCTGACCACGGACGCCTCGGGCGGCTTTCTCTCGCACCCGGACGACCCGGCACTGCGCACCCGGTTTCTCAGCTCCATGGAGCACATCACCAGCATGCGCGAACCGGTGCGGGCCAACGCCTACCGGCCGGACGGCACCGTGGTCTGGTCCACCGACCTGGCGCTGGTCGGCCGGCGCTATCCCGTCAACGACGAACTGGACGAAGCCCTCAAGGGCCAGCTCGTCGTGCACTCCGGGCGGCTGAACGCCGGCGGGCCAGCCAAGGCCGAGCACGAGGGACTGGCCGCGCGCGCGCCCTTCTTCGTCGAAAGCTACATCCCCGTGCGCGACACGCCCACCGGCCAGGTGCTGGGCGTCATGGAGTTCTACAAGGTCCCGGTACAGCTCAACGCCGCCATCCGCGAGGGCCTGATCCAGCTCTGGCTGGCCTGCGCGGCCTCGGCGGCGGCGCTGTTCCTGTCGCTGTACTGGATCGTGGCGCGCGCGGACCGCACGCTGCGCGACCAGCAGGCCCAACTGGCGGAAACCCAGACGCTGGCCACGGCGGTGGAGCTGGCCGGCGCGGTGGCGCACAACCTGCGCAACCCGCTGGCGTCGATCCGCGTATCGGCCGAAATGCTGCAGGATGGCCCGGACGCGCCCGCCGAGACGGCAGAGCATTGCCAGGACATCACCGCGGCCGTGGACCGCGCCAACCGCTGGATCACCGAGCTGGTGCGCGTCTCGCAGGCCCCACAGCTGCAGGACGAAGCCGTGGCGCTGGGCCCGCTGGTGCGCGACTGCCTGGAGGAGATGGGCCCGGAGATGCTGCGCCGTGCCATCCAGTGGCAGGCACCCGAGACCGATCCGGGTCCGGTGCGCGCCCACCCGGCCGTGCTGCGCCAGATCGTGCTGAGCCTGATTGCCAACGCCATCGACGCCATGCCCGAGGGCGGCGAGCTGGTCGCGACGTTGCAGGGCGCGGGCCCACGCTGTGCACTGCGGCTCACCGACACCGGCCACGGCATCAGCGACGACGTGCGCCAACGGCTGTTCCGGCCCTTCTTCAGCACCAAGAGCGGCGGCCTGGGCATCGGCCTGGCGCTGGCCCGGCGCATGGTCGGGCAGTGGCAGGGCGACGTCACGCTGACCCCCAACGCACCGCGCGGCACCTGCGTGGAAATCGTGCTGCCGCGCGCATCGACGTCCTCGACGTCCTGACCCGGAGGAACCTGGCCATGGCCCTGTTGCTGATCATTGAAGACGAGGCCGTGCTGGCCAAGAACATCGCCCGCTATTTCGAGCGGCTGGGCCACACGGCGGAAGTGGCGCTGGACGGCCCGTCCGGCGTGGCGGCCGCGCGCGAGAGCCTGCCCGACGTGGTGATCGTGGACTTCCAGCTGCCCGGCATGGACGGGCTGGAGGTCATCCGCGCGCTGCGCAAGATCGACGCCGAGGTGCGCTGCGTGATGGTGACGGGCCACGCCAGCGTGCCCATGGCCATCGACGCCATGAAGGCCGGCTTCATGGACCTGCTGACCAAGCCGGTGGCCCTGGCCAGCCTGAAGGCGGTGGTGGACCGGGCGCTGGCCGAGCGCGGCACCCGCCGTGCGCTGGACTATTACCAGAAGAAAGAGGCCAACGAGTCCAGCCTGGACGCGCTGGCCGGCGAATCTGCCCCCATGCGCGCACTGCGCGACCTGGTGCGCACCATCGCCGCCACCGAGCCGGCCGACAAGTCCCCCGGCGCGCCGATCCTGGTGCTGGGCGAGACCGGCGCCGGCAAGGAGCTGGTGGCGCGCGCCTGCCACTACGCCGGCCCGCGCGCAGCCGCCCCCTTCATCGAGATCAACTGCGCGGCGCTGCCGGCCCAGCTGATCGAGGGCGAGCTCTTCGGCCATGAAAAAGGCGCCTTCACCGACGCGCAGGCCCGCAAGATCGGGCTGATCGAGGCGGCCGACGGCGGCACGCTGTTTCTCGATGAAATTGGTGAGCTGGACCTGTCGCTGCAGGCCAAGCTGCTGCGCGTGCTGGAGAACTTCCGCGTGCGCCGGCTGGGCGCGCTGCAGGACCGGCTGGTCAATGTGCGCGTGGTCTGCGCCACCAACCGCGACCTGGACCAACTGGTGGAGGCCGGGCGCTTCCGCAGCGACCTGCTGTACCGGCTGCGCGTGTTCCAGATCAACATCCCCCCGCTGCGCGCACGCGGCGACGACGTGCTGCTGCTGGCGCGGCGCTTTCTGGCGCAGATGGCGCAGCGCTACGGCAAGGCGCCGCCCGCACTGGACGCCACCGCCTGCGAAGCCCTGCGCGCCCACCACTGGCCCGGCAATGTGCGTGAACTGCGCAACGTCATCGAGCGCGCGGTGCTGCTGAACCAGGGGGCCGAACTCGGCGCCGGCGATCTGGCGCTGGGCCCGCGCCCGGCGCACGCCCCCCTGCACGCGACCGGCGCTGCGCCGTCCAGCACCACGGCCGCCGCTGCAGGCGCCTCGCTCGAAGCGGTGGAGCGCCAGCATCTCCTTCAGGCGCTGGAACAGGCGGAATGGAACGTCACCCGCGCCGCGCGCCTGCTGGACGTGAGCCGCGACACCCTGCGCTACCGCATCGAAAAACACGGCCTGCAGCGCCCGGCCGGCGCGTCCGGCGCTGATTAGCTTTGTTTTTGTCATGGATAAATCATTTTTCATGACATCAATGACTGATTAGGTTTGCAATAAAGTCAGGGCATGGAGCCACCGTGCGCCACAGGCCTGCCATTCTGGTGGCGGCCTTGGCCGAACGACAACAAAATCAATAGCAAACAATGACCATTCCACGCTGGGATGGCCTTATTTTTTTATCAAAACTTCCTCAAGGAACCGCCCCATGACCGCACGCACCCCCGTTCACCGCCTGCAAGTGGCCACCGCGCTGCACAGCTTCATCAACGACCAGGTGCTGCCCGGCACCGGCGTGGACGCAGCCGCCTTCTGGGCCGGTTTTGACGCCATCGTCGCCGACCTGGCCCCGAAGAACATCGCGCTGCTGGCCGAGCGCGACCGCCTGCAGACCGCGATGGACGCCTGGCACGCCGCCCACCCCGGCCCCATCACCGACATGCCGGCCTACCGCGCGCACCTGGAAAGCATCGGCTACCTCGTGCCCCAGCCGGCCGAGGCGAAGATCACCACGGCCAACGTGGATGCCGAACTGGCCACCCAGGCCGGCCCCCAGCTGGTCGTGCCCATCATGAACGCACGTTATGCGCTGAACGCCGCCAACGCGCGCTGGGGCAGCCTGTACGACGCGCTGTACGGCACCGACGCCATTTCTGAAGCCGACGGCGCTGAAAAAGGCAAGGGCTACAACCCGGTGCGTGGCGCCAAGGTCATTGCCTTCGCCCGCAAGGTGCTGGACCAGGCCACGCCGCTGACCGGCGCCTCGCACACCGACGCGGCCGGCTACCGCGTGGAAGCCGGCCAGCTGGTCGTCACCCTCAAAAGCGGCATCCTGACCGGCCTGGCCCACCCCGCGCAATTCGTGGGTTACCAGGGCGACGCCGCCGCGCCCACGTCCGTGCTGCTGACGCACAACGGCAACCACCTCGACCTCATCATCAACCGCGCCACCCCCATCGGCGCCTCAGACGCAGCCGGCATCAGCGACGTGGTGCTGGAATCCGCGCTGTCCACCATCCTCGACCTTGAAGACTCCGTGGCCGCCGTGGACGCCGCCGACAAAGTGCTGGGCTACAGCAACTGGCTGGGCATCCTGAAGGGCACGCTGACCGAGTCCTTCGAGAAGGGCGGCAAGACGCTCACGCGCGGCCTGAACCCCGACCGCGTCTACACCGCGCCGAACGGCAGCGGCGAAGTGCGCCTGCACGGCCGCTCACTGATGTTCGTGCGCAACGTCGGCCACCTCATGACCAACCCGGCCATCCTCTGGACCGATGCCCAGGGCGCCGTGCGCGAGATTCCCGAAGGCATCATGGATGCCATGGTCACCACCACCATCGCGCTGCACGACCTGCAGGGCCATGGAAAAGACGGGGTGCGCAACAGCCGCGCCGGCAGCGTCTACATCGTCAAGCCCAAGATGCACGGCCCGGCCGAAGTCGGCTTTGCCGCCGAACTCTTCAGCCGCGTCGAACAGGTGCTGGGCCTGCCCGACAGCACCGTCAAGCTCGGCATCATGGACGAGGAACGCCGCACCAGCGTCAACCTGAAGGCCTGCATTGCCGCCGCCGCCAGCCGCGTGGCCTTCATCAACACCGGCTTCCTGGACCGCACCGGCGACGAAATGCACACCGCCATGCTGGCCGGCCCGATGATCCGCAAGGGCGACATGAAGTCCAGCGCCTGGATCACCGCCTATGAGAAAAACAACGTGCTGGTCGGCCTGAGCTGCGGCCTGCGCGGACGCGCCCAGATCGGCAAGGGCATGTGGGCTGCCCCCGACCTGATGGCCGCCATGCTGGAACAGAAGATCGGCCACCCGAAGGCCGGCGCCAACACCGCCTGGGTGCCCAACCCGACCGGCGCCACGCTGCACGCCCTGCACTACCTGCAGATCAACGTGGCCCAGGTGCAGCAGGAACTGGAGAAGATCGACGCCAGCGCCGAGCGCGACACGCTGCTCAATGGCCTGCTGACCGTCCCCGTCACGGCCACGCCGAACTGGTCCGCCGCCGAGAAGCAGCAGGAACTCGACAACAACGCCCAGGGCATCCTGGGCTACGTGGTGCGCTGGGTGGACCAGGGCGTGGGCTGCTCGAAGGTGCCGGACATCAACGACATCGGCCTGATGGAAGACCGCGCCACGCTGCGCATCTCCAGCCAGCACATGGCCAACTGGCTGCACCACGGCGTGGTGTCAGAGGCCCAGATCAAGGAAACCTTCGAGCGCATGGCCGCCAAGGTGGACGGCCAGAACGCCGGCGACCCGCTCTACAAGCCCATGGCCGGCCACTTCGACACCAGCATGGCCTACCAGGCCGCCTGCGACCTGGTCTTCAAGGGCCTGGCCCAGCCCAGCGGCTACACCGAGCCGCTGCTGCATGCGTGGCGGTTGAAGGTGAAGGCGGCAGCGGCCTGAGCCTTAGTGGTGCCAAGTGGTCATGAATACATAGCAAGGTATGACCGTTTGACGATGGGATAGGCCTTAAAAACCTCAAAACCTGGCAAGACTTTGCAACGGCGCCCTCGGGCGCCGTTTTCACTTCCGAGAGGGCACCCGCCTCACCCCACGCCGTACGCCACCAAAAACGCGGCCACGGCGCGCTGCACGGTCTGCGCGATCTCTACGGGGGAGACGTCCTCCAGAACCTGGAACAGGAAGCGGTCAAACCACTCGGCCTCCAGCAGCCCGCGCAGGTGCAGGGCGGCGATGTGCGGGTCGGCGGGGCGCAATTTGCCCGCCTGCATGGCCCGCTGCAGGTAGTCGGCGACATCGGCCTGGCTGCGCACCGGGCCGAGTTCGTAGCACTGCCGGCCCAGCGCCGAGCGCCCGGCCTCGGACACCATGAGGCGGCGCACGGCCCGCACCTGCGGGGAATACAGCAGTGTGAGCAGGCGCTGCCCGAACAGCGTCAGGGCCTGGGTGATGTCGTCCATCGCCGGGTCCAGCGCCTCGTGGGTGGCCTGGAATTCCGCCTCGGTGGCGTCAAACACCACGGCGGAAAACAGTTCTTCCTTCGACGCGAAATAGTTGTAAAGCGTGGCCTTGGAGTAGCCCAGGCGCTCGCAGATCGCCGACATCGTGGTGCGCTCGAACCCCGTTTCCTGGAACACCCCGGCCGCGGCTTCCAGGATGGCTTGCCGTCTTGTCTCGCTTTTTGCGCGCACGTCAACTCCTTTATTTTTGAACCAATGAGTTCAGTTTAGCTTGAATTCACCTAAAGACAAAGCTAAACTAAACCGATCAGTTCATTTAATTGGAGCCCCCATGCCATACCGCCGCACGCTGCCCTCGACCGCCCTGGACAGGCTGCGCATGCCCCTGTCGGCCCTGGGCGCCGCCCTGTTTCTGGCGGGATGCGCCCAGCTTCCGGACCTGGGCGCAACGCCCCGGCCCCAGTCGGTGGAAGCCTTCCCGTCCACGGTTTCCCTGAAGGCGCCCAGCGCCCAGTGGCCGGCCGAGCAGTGGTGGACGGCCTATGGCGATGCCCAGCTCAACGCGCTGATTGCCGAGGCGCTGGCCGATGCGCCCGACCTGGCCGCCGCCGCCGCGCGCCTGCAACGCGCCGATGCGGTGGTGCAGATCACCGGTGCGGCCAGCCAGCCGCAGGTCAGCGCCAATGCCTCCGTCACCGGTGACAAGCTCAGCTACAACCATTTAGTACCGCGCTCGCCCGCCACCGAGGGCCTGAACGACTACGGCCGCGCGACGCTGGATGTGCGCTGGGAGCTGGACTTCTGGGGCAAAAACCGCGCCGCGCTGGCCGCTGCGACGTCGGAAGTGGAAGCCAGCCGCGCCGAACTGGCGCAGGCGCGTTTGTGGCTGGCCGCGGGCGTGGCCGCCCACTACGCCGAGCTGAGCCGCCTGCACGCCAACCGTGACACGGCGGCCAAGGCCGTGGAGATTCGCCAAAAAACGGCCCGCCTGTTTGCCCAGCGCTTTGACAACGGACTGGAAACCCGCGGCGGCCTGCGCAATGCCGACGCCCGCCGTGCCGTGACCGAAGGCGAACTGCTGGCACTGGACGAGCAGATCGCGCTGCAGCGCAACCGCCTGGCCGCCTTGCTGGGCGCCGGTCCCGACCGGGGCCTGTCGATTGCAGCACCCACCCTGAAGCTGGACCGCGCCTTTGGCCTGCCCGCCCAGCTGTCGGCCGATTTGCTGGGTCGCCGCCCCGACGTGGTGGCCGCGCGCTTGCGCGCCCAGGCGCTGGGCAGCCGCATCGACCAGAAAAAAGCCGAGTTCTACCCCAACGTCAACCTGTCGGCGCTGGTGGGCGTGCAGTCGCTCGGGCTGGAGCGGCTGGCCAAGGGCGGCTCGGGCATCGCCAGCATCGGCCCGGCGATTTCGCTGCCGATTTTCAGCGGCGGGCGCCTGCAGGGCGAGTTGCGCGGCGCGCACGCCAGCCATGCCGAGGCCGTGGCCCAGTACAACGCCACCGTGGCCCGCGCCCTACAGGACGTGGCCGACAACGCCATCCGCCAGAAAGCCCTGGGCCCGCGCCTGAACAAAGCCCAGGAAGCCGTGGACGCAGCCAGCGAGTCGCACCGCGTGGCCCGCAACCGCTACGAAGGTGGCCTGGCCAATTACCTGGAAGTGCTGACGGCAGAAGACAGCCTGCTGGGCGCCCTGAGCGCCCAGACCAACCTGCGCTCGGCGTCGTTCACGCTCGACATCGGCCTGCAACGGGCCCTGGGTGGCGGCTACCAACTTGCTGCACCAACCAGCCCCCTGGCCAGCGCCCAGAAATAAGCCCCCCAAAAAACATCGAACAAGGAAGTCCCATGTCTGAACACAACACAACATCTGCCGCTGATGCCCTCCTGAAAAAGCGCCGCAACGCCCGCCTGGCCGCCCTGGGGGGCGTGGTGGTGCTGGCCGCCGTGGGCGCCACCGCCTACTGGAAGCTGCACGCGGCGCATTTCGTGGCAACCGACAACGCCTACGCAGCCGCCGAAGTGGCGCAGATCACGCCCTCGGTCGGCGGCATCGTCGCCGACGTGAAGGTCAAGGACACGCAGGCCGTCAAAAAAGGCGATGTGCTGGTCGTGATCGACCCCACCGACGCCAGGCTGGCCGTGGCCCAGGCCACCGCCGAACTCGACCGCGCCGTGCGCCACGTGAAAAGCACCATGGCCAACGACACCAATCTGGCGGCCCAAATCAGTGCGCGCGAGGCGGATGCGCAGCGCGCCACCGCCCAGCTGGCCGCCGCGCAGGCCGACGCCGAGCGCGCCCGGGTGGACCTGCAACGCCGCCAGGCGCTGGTGGCGTCGGGCTCGGTCTCGGGCGACGAACTGACGCGCGCCCAGAATGGCTTTGCCGCCGCCGCCGCGCAACTGGCCGCCGCCCGGGCCGCCGCCGCGCAGGTCACGGCCAACCAGCGTTCGGCTCTGGCGGCCAGGGAGGCCAATGCCGCCCTCATCCGCAACAGCACGGTGGACACCCACCCCGAAGTAACCGCCGCCCGGGC
>ERZ1034361.606-NODE-606-length-22255-cov-5.851700_pt1 | contig 22255 bp, 16 predicted proteins | sample MGYA00520617_ERZ1034361 | MGnify/ENA primary metagenome ERZ1034361 (study PRJEB33736, sample SAMEA104284507) | Azolla filiculoides | biome: Urban; feature: Water surface; material: Ditch water | place: Netherlands | collected 2015-10-28 | depth 0-0.1 m ...
TTTAATATATTTATAAATGGATCTTGATTGATTCTTCACACTTTGATAATTTATTAATGCATTAAGTTCATTAGATCCAAAACGAGCTATCATGCAGGGCTCATCCGACATCAAAGCATTATAAATAATTTGGGAAGCTATATCAGGATCTTGCTCACAATTAGGTTTTACTGGAGGTTGTCCGAAAGATTTCGTATAAAGTTTGCGCAAAACTTTGAAAGGAAAAAAAAATAATTTATTCATTATGTTTTATGTTTAATCGGTTGACATCAAAAAATCCTTTATCATCCGCTAAAATAAAATCATTAGTATTTGGATAACTATGCCAAAAATTCTGTGGGCAAATTTTGATGCCTTTAGACAATAAAGCAGGTTTGTAGGAAAAAGAGCTTTTACTAGTAATAAGCAAATCGGCTTTTATCATATGCAAAAAAGAGTCTTGAGCATTCATGTCCAAACAAAAATGAAGATTGGAAAATTGTTCAAATTCTGGAAAATCACTTTTATCTCCTTGTGAAAAAAGATAAATAACAATGGGTTTATCTGTTTTCACATTATCTACAACCCTCCGCAATACTTTTTCAAAATAGTCATTTCCTTGCCAACGTAATAATAAATTAGGATTTAGATTTTCCTGTCCGATAACAATATCTCCTCTACGAACGTGAATAGCAATATTGAATGATTTACTATCATAAATGATTTGATCTTTAATTCTAGCAGGAGCAGTGTAAAATTTATCTTTAATAAATTCCATAACACCAAACTGATCGCAATAAAACTGGTCTTGTTCAGCAATAAAAACCACTTTTTGATTAGAATAAGAAGCAATTATTTTTTTCTGTAAAGCTACTTCAGTTGCATTGAATTCATCAAACAAAGGAAGTCTTACTTTTGCATATCCATTGGCTAATAAATCTACAACAGAAATTTCGTTCTCTCCAAAACCTAAAAAGGACTCCCATTGCTTACTCGAAAAAGGGATATGAGCAAATGATAATTCAAATTGTCGCGCAAACCAATATCCTGCAATCCAGTTTGACATTTGGTGACCAATACCCGCACCTGAATTAGGTATAGAAGAGTAATAGTTATGATAAGTAACTGATTTATTTTTATTAGAAAAACGGTAATGCCAATAGGACAAGTATATTTTGGGATAAAAGGATGTTTTCCTAAAAAAACCGACTATTTCAGCACGTAATCTATGTCTGATTTTTTTAATTAAAACCGATGAATTTAATAATGCCATATAGTACTACTTACTAAAAAGTTTTATTCTTTGTTATATTTTTTACTTCCTACCAATAAATTATTTACAAGAAATACCATTTTATTTTTTAAATGTAATACCACTATTTTTTCCTCCTTTGACAAAGCAAATAACCATATAAGTGCTATATAGGATATGCACCCCACAATACAAACTGAAACAAATTGAATAAATTCCTTATCAATCACAACAATTGGAATGCTTGAAACTCCTAAAGCAACTACAAAAGTAATAACACAACTTAAAACTACATTCTTCAGAAAACCAACTACCGATAAATCACAATTAATTTTGGCAAAATAAATTACATTGAACAACATAACTAGCGAAAACAACATAAAGGCAAAATAAAGAGTAAATGGTGGAAAACCTAAACTAAAAAAAACATAAGAAACTATAATAGGAATGATATTTAATAATGAACTTACTATTTGATATTTTTTAATGTTTCCAACAGCTCCAAGGGCATTGGTTAAGGGTATATAAAATTGTTCAATTAAATTTCGTATTAATAATAACCTACAAAAAATTATAGTGTAATCTGGAACACTTTTAAGCCACAAACCTAATATATAAGGCATTTTAAGTAAAAAGGGGATGTATAAAAAACTTAGTAAAAAAAAGGAAATTTTAGTGCCTCCCAAAGTAGCTTTTAACATCATTGCCCTATTTCCAGCTCCCTCACTTTTATCGATTACAGGATTTAAAGCCTTAGTAAGTGTTACTGAAAAAACACCCAATTGCCCACTTATTTGTGCTGCGATACTTTGTGCTGCATTAACAATTGTTCCAAAAAACATATTAATCACAATCCCCTGCCCATAATTCGCAATCATACTCGATGCTGAACCTAACAAAGACCAACCTGCAAAGCTAGTAATCTCATTGAGTAAGCTTTTCTCATAGTATTTACGAAAATCCAACACACATTCTTCATAATAACGATGGCAATAAATCCGTCGTAAAATCAATAAAAAAATAGACAAAGCTGCCATTAAAAACCCATATGCCATCAAATGATCAAAAGAACTATAGGTAATATAAAAAGCTATCCCTAATTTTAGTAAGGCCTCTATAATTCCTAAAATGGCATAGAACAACATGTTTTCATGCGAAGTAATCACCGCTTCATAAGGAACAGACAAGACCGTAAAAAAAGTACTGGCCACCATAAAGTGGTAAATGATTTTGGCAACTTCAAGTCGGTCAGGAGCTATATTTAAAATCCCATTAAAGAAAAAATAACCTGCAATTTCTAAAACTAAAACCATCAACACGGCTATTCCCGCATGCAAAACGGTACTCATATTGAAGATGCGCTTAACTTTTTCCAAATCACCCGCACCTTGTGCAAAGGACATAAACCGCTGTGTAGCTGCCGCCATGGAACTATTTAAAAAACCTAACATGGCAATTACTCCTCCTACCACATTAAACAAACCAAAATCAGCTACGCCTAAAGCGGCCAAAACTAATCGTGTAGCATATAGCGAAATGAAAACGGTAATCGCCATGCGCGCATAAAGAATTCCAGTATTTTTAGCTACACGATGAGCTGCTTGCATTTATATTTTGTTGTTTATTGTTAATGGTTGAGCGTTGAACTGGTTAGTTGGTGAACTGGTTATTTGATTAATCGAGTGTAGCATTTGTAATTGGGTTAAACAATTAACCAATTAAACTTTTCCTAAATTAACCCTTCTAAACAATTAGCCTATAATAGCCTCCTCTTTGGGGGCTCAATATAAAAACCCAAACAACCAAAGCGGTATTGTATTCCCCATTCCGTATTCAACATCATCAACCACAAGATAGCTGTCATCTTGATTCCTAATTTGACGCTTGCTTTTGGACTTGCCACCCACTTCAAATTGATAGAGGTGATCTACCAAAAAATCAGTTCCATCAATATATTCTAGAATATGCTTAATTGATTTAGAAAAAATGTTTCTCGGATATTCTCTAAAAAAAATGAAACATCAATTTTACGAACATATCTCTCTTGTGATTTTTTTACAATTGCTTTCTTTAGATAGCAAAAACAATACTTTTTTGCTTACTGTAGCTATCAAAAACAATATTTAGATTATTGAAATTAGAACAAAACTAATAAAGACCAAAATAATACAACTTTTTCTAACTGATTAACTTCTGCTATACAATTAACCGCTTAAAAAGTTAACCCTTTATCTAACTCTCTTCAAAATTTCCAAATCACTCGCCACCATTTCTTTTACCAATCCAGCTAGGTCATATTGTGGTTTCCAACCCAATTTTTTAGATTTACTTGGATCACCAATCAATAAATCTACTTCCGTAGGCCTGTAATATTGTGGATCTACTCGTACTACAACAGTACCAATTGGCAATTGATATTCTGGGTTGTTGCAAGCAACGATCTTGGCCACTTCACTTTCTTGTTCGCCTTCAAAGGCCAATTCCATACCCACTTCAGCAAAAGAAAGACGCACAAAATCACGGATATAAGTAGTAACTCCAGTGGCAATTACATAGTCTTCGGCTACCTCTTGTTGCAAGATTCTCCACATCGCCTCTACATAATCTTTAGCATGTCCCCAGTCTCTTTGTGAGTTCAAGTTTCCTAAATACAAACAATCTTGTTTGCCTAAGGCAATAGCTGCTGTAGCCATAGTAATCTTACGAGTTACAAAAGTCTCCCCTCTTCTTGGCGATTCGTGGTTGAATAAAATTCCGTTACAAGCATAGATATCATAAGCTTCGCGGTAGTTTTTCGTAATCCAAAAACCATATATCTTAGCAACACCATAAGGAGAACGGGGATAGAATGGCGAGTTTTCATCATAAAATCCTGCTGCATTTTTATTTTCAGCCAAACCTCCATACAATTCCGAAGTAGAGGCTTGATAGATTCTAGTTTTCTTTTCAAGACCCAATATTCTAACTGCTTCCAAGATTCTTAACGTACCTATTCCGTCAACGTTTGCTACATATTCAGGTGAATCAAACGAAACTTTTACATGAGACATCGCTCCAAGGTTATAGATTTCATCGGGTTGTACTTCCTGAATGATTCGAATAATATTAGTCGAATCGGTCAAATCGCCATAATGCAATTTAAAATTCACATGATTCTCATGTTGATCCTGATAGATATGATCAATTCGTTGGGTGTTAAAAGAAGAAGCACGTCTTTTTACTCCGTGAACATGATATCCTTTTTCTAATAATAATTCTGCAAGATAAGATCCATCTTGTCCTGTAATTCCTGTTACTAGTGCTACTTTTTGTTTTGTATCCATTGTCGTTGTTCGTTATTCGTTGTTCGTTATTCGTTGTTCGTTATTCGTTTTCGGAGAACGGTAAACGTTTACTATTACTGTATTGATTTTATTAACTTATATAACATCATTTTTATTCTAGTGCACATTTCATTCAATAAATTATAATCTGCTAGAGAAATATACCCCAAATCTTTGGCTAAAAACAAATGATAATTTGTTTCCTCAAGTGAGCCTTTTGAAATATACAGAAACTGAATAAATTCTTTTTTATATTGCCTAGCTTGCCCTTCTATTATATTAGTTGGAACACTACTAGCACTTCTTCTAACTTGACTAACAAGACCAAATTGTTCAGATTTTGGAAAAACTTGAGTTATTTTATAGACTTCAATGGTTAATTGATGTGATAATTTCCAAACTTCTAAATTAGATTCCATAGTTTATACTTTATTCGATTATCGGTTTACGAAAAACGTCAACAATCATCGAAAAACAATCATCGAAAAACGGTCAACGATCATCGAAATACGATCATCGGTTTACATTTTCACTTGCTTAAAATCATTCACATGCTCCAAAAACCAATCATAAGTCAATTGAATTCCCTCTTCTAAATCGACCTTATGTTTCCAACCCAAATCATGCATTTTAGAAATATCCATTAATTTTCGTGGTGTTCCGTCAGGCTTAGTTGCATCCCAAATGATTTCTCCTTTATGTCCTGTGATTTTCTGTATCGTTTCGGCTAATTCTTTGATGGTCAAATCAACTCCTGTTCCTACATTATATAAATAGTCTGGCAAAGTATTTTCTAACGCAAAAACAACAGCCTCGGCCATATCATCCACAAATAAAAATTCGCGCAAAGGAGTTCCGCTTCCCCATAGTGTTACAGGAGCATGATTATTCTCTTTGGCTTCGTGAAATTTTCGCATCATTGCAGGAAGTACATGAGAAGTATTCAAATCAAAATTATCGTAGGTGCCATACAAATTGGTAGGCATTAAACTAACATAATCTTTGCCAAATTGCTTGCGGATAGCTTGACAGGCTTTTACACCCGTAATTTTAGCAATAGCATACCATTCGTTAGTGGGTTCTAAATCGCTAGTTAGCAAATAGTCTTCCTTCAATGGCTGTGGAGCCAGTCGAGGGTAAATACAAGAACTCCCTAAGAAAATAAATTTTTCAATACCTGCTTGCAAAGCCGAATCTATCAAATTGTTCTGGATTTGCATGTTCTCCATAATAAACTGGTATGGATAATTATTGTTGGCCAAAATTCCTCCTACTTTTGCAGCAGCATCAATAACCACATCTGGTTTTTCTTTCGAAATAAAATCCCGAACTGCATCTTGATTTCGCAAATCTAGGTTGGCACTTGAAGCCCCAATCAAATTGGTATATCCTTTTGCTGAAAGCGTTCTCCAAATCGCAGAGCCCACCATACCTCGATGTCCAGCAATATAAATTTTAGTGTCTTTTTTCATAATACAATTCTAATTGAAAAACATTTATTTCTAAAAACCAAAACAACTAATCATAAGATTTTATAAAGTAGGATTACACTTTTTCTTTTCTTGATTCCATGGCTTCGCCGTTCTAACTCCCAAAAGAGAATTAGTCAAGGTAAAATAATTGACGACAAATATACAACAAAAGCAAGTTGCTATTTTTTTCAACTCCCTACTTTTGAAATAAACAAAAAAACAAAAAAACAAAAAAACCACTATAAATCAATCGATTACCGCTAAGAAAACTCCTCGTCTCAAAACAAAAAAACCGTTTATCGGCAGATTTAATCGATAAAAAAACGAATAAAATATTGATACCGTATTTATAATTTGATTAAAATGGTATTTAGAGTTAGTTGTTGCAATGCCTAATCATTAAAAAAAAACGTTAGATACAACTGCCTTAAAGAGCCGTCCACTAACGTCATTGTAAAAACAATTTGAGGCATCAACAACTGCTACATACCTCATTAATATTGATTGGTAGTCAACAATACCAAAGTACAAGCGACTTCTGCCTTAATACCATTCAGTTCCAATAATTGATAGAACTCTGGATTCTCGGTCCCAGGATTGAAAATAACACGCTTGGGTTTAGATTCAACAATGTAATTGTAATAATCACGTTGACGAATTGGGTTGAGATACAAGCTGATGGTATCTATATTTTTTAAGGGAATAGCTTTAGTCTGGATTTTTATTCCTGCAACTTCACCAGCATTTTGACCAATGGCTAATACGGAATGTCCTTTTTGTACTAATAAAGTAATGGCTTTAAAGGAATATTTTTCTGGTTTGGCACTAGCACCGAGAACCAATGTTTTTTTATTTTTCATTTCTATACTTATAATACTGCAAAAGTAGGCAAAAAAGAGTCAAAAAATAGGCTTTTCAGCAAGCTAATAGGACAATCACTTTTTACTTTTAAATTATTTCCCTTTACAATTAAATATTATCTCAACCACAAATTACGCAAATTTTCACAAATTAAGACATCTGTTTCGTTTTGATTAATAGGTAAATTAGCGTTGGGCTAACTCAGATTTGCGAAAATTTGCGTAATTTGTGGTAAAAAGAAAAACTAATTTTTAAATGCGATTGCTCTGAAACATCAAGCATCGAAAACCTCACAATAATAAAAAACACTACTTTTACACCCACAATTCAAAACAGTATGGATCTTTTTACCTATTTATTTGCTGCTCTATTTTCAGTACTAAACCCCATAGGAACAGTACCAATTTTTGTCGGTCTCACCCATTCCGATTCTAAAAAAGAGCGCTCTAGAATCTCATTATGGACCGCAATAAATGTCTTTATAATTCTTATTGTTTCCTTTTTTATTGGTCAATATGTGCTGACTTTTTTTGGAATCAGCATAGAAGCCCTTAGAATTGCGGGAGGAATTATCATTGTAAGTTCAGGTTTTTCATTACTTTCTGGAAAGTTTACTAAAAAGAGAGGAATTAACAAAAAAGCAGAGTCGGAAGCCCAAAAAAGAAACGACATTGCTTTAACCCCTCTAGCCATCCCGATGCTTGCAGGACCCGGCTCAATATCATTACTAATTGCATTCTATCAAGAACACCACACGCCAAACGAAATCATGATTTCATGTTTAGCCATTTTTGCCATTGCCATCGCTATTTTTGTGATTCTAAGAAGTGCCCATTATCTTTCCAAAATTCTTGGAGCATCTGGAATTGTAGCCATTTCCAGAATCGTTGGATTTATAGTAATTGCAATCGGTATTCAGTATATTGTTAGCGCATTAATTACTATCATCAAAGGAAATTTACTTTAGATTAATCGTTTTTCGATGTTCGTTTTTCGATAAATGGTAAACGAACATCGAAAAACGATTGACTATTTTACCCTCTCGGCAAGAAAATCTCAGCCATCATACAGCGTGCACTTCCTCCTCCACAAGCTTCGATAGTATCCAAATTAGAACTCAAGATAGTAACGTGCTCTTCAATTTGAGCGATTTGTTTCTTGGTCAAGCTTTGGTATGCTGAGCTACTCATCACTAAATAGCGTCTATCATCGGCACCTTTTACTTCTAGCATATTACCTGCAAAGGAATTGACTTGAGCTTCTGTAATCAGAATAACTTCTTTATCATCGCCTCTCAAGCTGTCTAAAACCATTTTGCGTTCCTTTTTATCATCGATACAATCAGCACAAATCACTGCAAAAGTATCGCCAATACACATCATCACATTGGTATGATAGATTAGTTTTCGCTCTCCATCTACGGTTTGAAAAGCTTCGAAAATCACAGGAGAATATTCAAAATCTTCACAGAATTCGATGAACAACTCTTCGTCTGCCCGAGGCGATAAAGCACAATAGGCCTTTCCATTTTCTCTATCCAAAAGCAAACTTCCTGTACCTTCAAGATAAAAACCATCTTCTTCGGCCGAAGTATAATCCATAATTTCGTTGATAACAAAACCCTGGTCTTCTACTATATCCAGTATGTCTTCTCTACGTTCTTCTCTCCTATTTTCAGCAAACATAGGATACAAAACTACATCGCCACTTTCGTGAAATGAAATCCAATTGTTTGGAAAAATACTATCTGGAGTATCTGGGTTTAATGTATCTTCAACTACGACAACATCAACTCCTACCATCTTCAGTTTTTGCACCAAGCCATCAAACTCTTCTTGCGCTTTAGCATTTACTGTTTCTTTGGATAATCCATCCAAAACTTTTTGGTAATAATTATTTACTGCCGTTTGTTCGTTCATTCGAAACGCTACTGGGCGAATCATTAGAATTGAATTTGTAGTTTGGTTCATGTTGTTTAGTTTTAAATTTCAAGTTTCAAGTTGCTCAACTTGAAACCTGAAACATTTTTTAATCTCTAATTAAAGGCAAAGTAGAGCATCTCAATAATCCTTCCTGTTTGGAAATTTCGGCATAAGGGATTTTTTCTACAACAAATCCCTGTTTTTTCAACCATTTGTTGAGTCTGGAAAACTTCTTTTCAGAAACTACAACATTAGTATCAATAGAAAAAACATTCGAACACATCGAATACATTTCTTTTCGGGTAATGTGAAATAAATTTTCTTCGCCAAAGAGTTGAACTAGGAACAGATAATCGGCTTCTTCTCTGAACCCACGTTTATAAATAATTGCTTTATCTTTTCCAACAGGTTGAAAACAGCAATCCAAATGCAAAGCATTATCTCGAGCTTCAATTTTCGACTTTATCAAATCAAATTCTTTCACTTTTTTATTCGGAAATAACTCTTTTATGAACTGCACGCCTGCTCTATTGGTTCTTGCAGTAATATAATCTTTATAATCACTCCCTTTATAAGTTCCTATAAAAACATAATCATCCCACAGCATAACATCTCCACCTTCGATATGAACTTCTTCGGGTGGAGTTACCACTTTCTCGGGTTGTATTTGATCAATCACATATTGAATAGCATCCAATTCTCGAACTCGCTCCGGCAATATATTCGATTTTATAAAAACATCCCCAATTACAAAACCAATATCTCTGGTAAATATTTGATTGTAGTTCTCCATTATTTCAGGGCGGAAAACAGTAACCTCATATTTCTTAAAAATCTGATTAAAAGCTTCCATTTCAACCACCATATCTTCTTCTTTTGGATAAGTTCCAGCCAGAATATGCTCTAACGATTTGGGATCATAAGCTTCCTGAATTGATGGGGTTGGTCCGTTGCTGTTGGCCACACCAAGAACGACAGTTCTTAGTCTTGAAGTTTCGTCATTTATGCTTAATTTCAACATAGTTGATTTTTTAGTAGCATCAAAGATAAAAAAGCTCCTCGACTAAGAGAAGCTTTGTTGAAATCTATTTTCAATTTATCTCAAAAATCCTGTAGCAACAAAACCTAAGTTTATAGAAGCAATAGTGAGTTTGCTTATTTGTTTGATAGCTTACATTGTCTAAAACAATTAAACATTTTCTAAACAGTCAACAACTAACCCCTAAAAAGCATTCCCAAAAAAAAACCACTCCGATTGAAGTGGTTTTAAATATTATTTTAGTTTTATTATCTTTTATCCATTTCAACAAAAGATCTCAAAGGTGAACCTGTATAAACTTGTCTTGGTCTTCCTATTGGTTCTTTATTCAATCTCATTTCTTTCCATTGTGCTATCCAACCTGGCAATCTACCAATGGCAAACATAACGGTAAACATATCTGTTGGTATTCCTAAAGCACGGTAAATAATACCTGAATAGAAATCGACATTTGGATATAATTTTCTAGAAATAAAATACTCGTCTGTCAAAGCGGCTGCTTCTAATTTTTTGGCAATCTCCAAAATAGGATCTTCAACACCTAAAGTTCCTAATACTTCATCAGCTGCTTTTTTGATGATTTTGGCTCTTGGGTCGAAATTTTTATATACTCTATGTCCAAAGCCCATCAATCTAAATGGATCTTCTTTGTCTTTAGCTTTTGCAATATATTTATCAGCATCTCCACCATTGCTTTGAATTTCTTCTAGCATTTCAAGAACTGCTTGATTAGCTCCACCATGTAAAGGTCCCCAAAGCGCAGAAATACCAGCCGAAACTGATGCAAATAAACCTGCATGAGAAGATCCTACCATTCTTACTGTTGAAGTCGAACAGTTTTGTTCGTGATCAGCATGAAGAATAAACAATTTATCTAAAGCCTTAACAATTACTGGGTCAGTTTTATAAGGTTCTGTTGGCAATTTGAACATTAATTGCATGAAGTTTTCTACATATTCCAAAGTATTATCATAATAATTCAATGGATAGCCCAAACTTTTTCTATAGGTCCAAGAGGCAATTACAAGGAATTTACCCATCAATTTACAAACTGCTTCGTACAATTCGTCAGGGTGTTCTGGATTTACAGCTTTTGGATTAAAAGCAATCAAAGCACTGGTCAAAGCAGATAAAACTCCCATCGGGTGAGCTGTGGTAGGAAAACCATCGATGATGCTTTTCATCTCTTCATTTACCAATGTATATCTTCTGATGTGAGTTTCAAATTCAAGCAATTGAGCTTTGGTAGGTAATTCTCCAAAAATCAACAAATAACAAACTTCAAGAAAATGGGCTTTCTCAGCTAGTTCTTCTATTGAATACCCTCTATAATGCAAAATCCCTTCTTCTCCGTCCAGGAAAGTGATCTCACTTTTACAAGCACCTGTATTTTTATACCCTTGATCTAGCGTAATTGCTCCTGACAAATCACGTAATTTGCTAATATCAATGGACATCTCATTTTCAGTCCCAACAAATATTGGTAACTCATAAATTTTGCCGTCTATTTCTAATTTTGCTGTTTTTGACATAATATTTTTGGAATAAATCTTAATAAAATTATTTTCCAAAAATAGGTAATTTCAAGCAAACTAAAAAATGAAATTCCTAAGGAATATGTTAAAATTCAAAAAAAAAGCCATTTACTTTGCGTAAATGGCTTTTTAATAAAATCAGCACCTTTATTTTACTTTAAAAGCATTTTTACCCGGAAAATATGCAGTATTCGCTAATTCTTCTTCGATGCGAATTAACTGATTGTATTTTGCCATACGGTCAGAACGTGAAGCCGAACCTGTTTTTATTTGTCCACAGTTCAAAGCTACAGCTAAATCAGCAATAGTATTGTCTTCTGTTTCTCCTGAACGGTGAGACATTACAGAAGTATATCCTGCGTTTTTAGCCATATTTACAGCTGCAATAGTTTCTGTTAAAGATCCAATTTGGTTTACTTTTACTAAAATTGAATTAGCAATACCTTTTTCAATTCCAGTAGAAAGACGCTCCACATTAGTAACGAATAAATCATCTCCTACTAATTGAACTTTGTCTCCAATTTTCTCGGTAAGCATTTTCCAACCATCCCAGTCATTTTCGTCCATACCATCTTCAATAGAAATAATTGGATATTTAGCTACTAATTCAGCCATATATTCCACTTGCTCTGCTGATGTTCTGATTTTTCCTGTTGGTCCTTCAAATTTAGTATAGTCGTAAACACCGTTTTCGTAGAATTCAGAAGAAGCACAATCTAAAGCGATCATTACTTCATCTCCAAAAGTATAACCTGCTTTTTCAACTGCCAATTTGATAGTATCTAAAGCATCTTCTGTTCCACCAGCTAAGTTTGGAGCAAATCCACCTTCGTCACCTACAGCAGTACTCAAACCTCTATCGTGCAATACTTTTTTAAGATTATGGAAAATCTCAGTTCCCATTTGCAATGCGTGAGTAAAAGAAGTTGCTTTTACTGGGAAAATCATAAACTCTTGAAATGCGATTGGCGCATCTGAGTGTGAACCACCATTGATGATATTCATCATTGGCACTGGTAATGTATTTGCAGAAACTCCACCAACATATCTGTATAAAGGCATTCCTAATTCGTTTGCTGCTGCTTTTGCCACTGCAAGCGAAACACCAAGAATTGCATTTGCACCAAGTTTAGCTTTATTAGGAGTTCCATCTAACTCAATCATAGTTTGGTCAATCAAGTTTTGTTCGAAAACTGATGTCCCAACTAATTCTTCAGCAATTATAGTATTTACATTTTCAACCGCTTTAAGAACGCCTCTTCCAAGAAAGTTTTTTCCTCCGTCACGTAATTCCACAGCTTCGAACTTTCCAGTTGAAGCTCCAGATGGAACTGCTGCTCTTCCTAATATTCCGTTATCTGTAACTACATCTACTTCTACAGTAGGATTTCCTCTTGAATCGAAAATTTGTCTTGCGTGAATTTTGACAATAATACTCATTTTGTTTAATTTTAATGTTGAAATATAATTTATTTAGATACAAATATACACTATCCACAATTAACACTAAATGAAAAAATCGTAATGTTATTAACGAAAACGATATAATATTTTAAATATAAGGAGGTTGGACTATTTTGTTGTTTTTTTGTTTAACATATTATTTGCTTAGTCAATAAACACCACTCCTTTTTCTTGATTCTCTATCTATTTTCGCATAAAGTATTTCTAACAAATTTATTTGCTTTTTGAATTCGCATTTATAAATAGTACTTTTGCAAACTATTTAAATAAATATGGGCTTTTTAGAAGAAATACAGCGAAGAAGAACTTTTGGAATTATTTCCCATCCCGATGCGGGAAAAACCACCTTAACCGAAAAGTTACTCCTTTTTGGAGGTGCGATTCAAGAAGCGGGTGCAGTAAAAAATAACAAAATCAAAAAAGGAGCTACGAGTGACTTTATGGAAATTGAACGTCAGAGAGGAATTTCGGTTTCGACCTCGGTTTTAGCATTCAATTATCAAGACAAAAAAATAAACATTCTCGATACTCCGGGACACAAAGATTTTGCCGAAGACACTTTCAGAACACTAACCGCAGTTGATAGTGTTATTGTGGTAATTGACGTAGCCAAAGGTGTCGAAGAACAAACTGAAAAACTAGTCGCTGTGTGCCGACTGAGAAATATTCCTATCATTGTTTTTATCAACAAATTAGACCGCGAAGGAAAAGATGCTTTCGACCTAATGGACGAAGTGGAACAAAAACTGGGACTGACCGTAACTCCATTGAGTTTTCCTATCGGAATGGGATATGATTTTCAAGGAATTTACAACTTATGGGAAGAAAACATCAATTTATTTAGTGGTGACAGTCGCAAAAACATTGAAGAAACCATTGCTTTCTCGGATGTAAAAAGTCCAGAATTAGAGAAGATTATTGGCGAGAAACCCGCACACAAACTACGAGAAGAATTAGAATTAATTGATGAAGTCTATCCTAAATTTGATCGTCAGGAATATTTAGACGGAAAACTGCAACCTGTGTTTTTTGGTTCAGCCTTAAATAATTTTGGTGTGCGCGAACTTTTGGATTGTTTTGTTCAAATTGCTCCATCGCCAAGAGCTAAAGATTCTGAAACGAGATTAGTTGATCCAAAAGAAGAAAAAATGTCTGGATTTGTATTTAAAATCCACGCCAATATGGATCCAAAACACAGAGACCGTTTGGCATTTATCAAAATTGTTTCGGGTACATTCGAAAGAAATAAACCTTACTATCACGTTCGCCAGAAAAAGAATTTAAAATTCTCTAGCCCAAATGCGTTCTTTGCTGAGAAAAAAGAAATCGTTGATATTTCCTTTCCAGGAGATATTGTAGGATTGCACGATACCGGAAACTTCAAAATTGGCGACACTTTGACCGAAGGCGAAATAATGAGTTTCAAAGGAATTCCGAGTTTCTCGCCAGAGCATTTCAGATACATTAACAATGCCGACCCGATGAAAGCCAAACAGCTTGATAAAGGAGTTGATCAGTTGATGGACGAAGGTGTGGCGCAGTTGTTTACACTAGAAATGAATAATAGAAAGATTATTGGAACCGTGGGAGCACTTCAATATGAAGTGATTCAATACCGATTAGAACATGAATATGGAGCAAAATGTACCTATGAAAATTTTCCAGTACACAAAGCATGTTGGGTTAAACCAAATGATCCAAAAAGTGAAGAATTTAAAGAATTTAGAAGAATTAAACAAAAATTCTTAGCACACGATAAATACAATCAATTGGTTTTTCTTGCCGATTCGGATTTTACAATCCAAATGACACAAAGCAAATTCCCTAATGTAAAATTGTTTTTTACTTCGGAATTTGAATAAAGCATTAGGCAGGACTTATATAAAAAAAACGCTAATCATAAGATTAGCGTTTTTTATTGGTACTGAAAATATTTTTAGAATTTAAGACAATGCTGCTTCGAAATTTACTGCTTTTTTCAAAAAAGCTTTTATCAGCAAACGATTAGGAGCCATTCCAGAAGTCATAAACTCTTTTTTTGTATTGACACCTTCTGTAGAAATTTTAACATTTGGATCTTGTTTTGAACCCATAAACCAAAGCACAAAATTCATATTTGAATTTGTATCATTACTTTCTTGTTTTGCAACTAATGTCTCAGAAGTAGTAGTTGTTATTGTATTATTAGAAACTACAGTGTTTTCAACTTCATTTTGAGCAAAAGCAGTTCCAATAGAAAATAAAATAAAAGCCAACACCATAAAAAATATGTTGTTATTGATTTTACTGGCTTTATTAGAAATTTGATTCATATCGTTTTTTTTTATTATGACAAAAGATATATCTCTTATCTGAGGTCAAAACTAAGCGAATCCTTTTTTACCATAAAATATTTTCGATGAATCACTTCTAAACTCGTTAAAATTCACAAAACCAAGCTTTCAAAGCTATTAATCAGCTAAATAAATTAATTATCTAAAACAACAAAGCCCTGTTCCAAAAACTGAAACAGGGCTTGTAAAGCAAACCTTTATGCTTTTTATTTAGCTATTCACTTTCTTATTTTGAATGGCTCTGAATGTCAAGAAAACAAGTACTAAGCCTGCTAAAGCCAGAACCCATAAATAATCACCAATCGGTGCAGGCGCATCAGTTCCTTCTAAAGTACCTGTACCGTCATCTGTCCCAGGTTGTGCAAACGTGACAAAACTTGCCAATAAAAAGAATAGGGTGATATATGATTTTGATAATATGTTTTTCATAATTGTATTTTTTTAATTTTCTAATTGCTTTTTAAACTACCTAATTCTCTAGTTTATTGCTTTTTTAGTCACTACTCTATTATCGTCGGATGTGATTTGAATTAGCAAAGCTTGTTTGCCTGCAGCAAGATTTTTTAAAGCTGTTGTTGTAGCATTTACCGATTTTTGCTCTAATACTAATCTTCCTGTTACATCAAATACTTTTACACTTTTCATTGTAGTATTTCCTGCATTGATATTCAATACTCCGTTTTGTTTGTAAACTGAAATTGAATTTTCATCAAATGCTAAATCGTTCACTTTCAAAGAAGCGCTAGTTTTATAAGTCAACTGAAAACGAGTGTTATTTACTCCTGCAGCTGCTGTAAATGTATAAGCTTCTTTTTGCAAATTAGTTTCTACGCCTGTTGTTTTATCTACAAGATAGATGTCTTGACCTGTGGCAAACAATCCATCTACGTGGTCTTTTGCAATAGTATAAGTTCCTGCAGCACTTGCTTTGAAATTTAAATTCACAACATCGGTATCGCTAAATGTTGGACGCCCTTGAATAACATACTCCTCACCAGCAATATCCGATGTTAAGGCTGTTGCGGCATCATTAATATATTTTCCATCAAATCCTGCATCAAATCCTGTAGTTGCTCCATCCATATATCCTACTAACATCTGGCTAAAAGCACCGTCAGTATTGGTTAAATTAATCCATACTCTGTCTGGTTGAGCAGCTGCTTTTGTTCTTAAAAAAGTAGCTGTATTAGCAGTACGCATTCCATTATTAAATGCAATCGTACCTGAAGGTGGTACGGTTGTAATGAAACCTTGACCTACTGAAATGTATCCATTAGGAAAAATACCTCCATCTCCTGTAGTCACTCCAACTGTAACTCCTGTTTTATTCATTGTTGCGTAAGCCGATGTAACTATAGCTTCTCCATTCTTTTTTCTCCATAAATATAAGGTTCCACCATCTAGTGCATCTAAATTAGCATTTATAAAATCTATAGCTCTAATATTTGAAGGATATGGGTTTCCTACTGCTACATATTGACCTGGGGTTAATCCTGTCAAATTAATATCGCCATTATTAAGAACTCCTGTAAATACTCCTGGATAAGCCAAAGTTGCTGTGCCTGCATCATAATTTGATGTTGGGTCGGTATTGGGCATACGGATTAATACTCCTAAACCTTTGGTGAAATTAGTAGTTGATGGATCTGCTACTGCATTGTACAAATTAGTTGAACTATTATAGTTATAGAAACGTGTTGTAGTAGTAGCAGGTGAAAATGCTAATAAATTTTGACTAGCAACGGGAGAGGACCACATAGTATAATCTAAACGATATAATGAATTACTATTGCGTTTTACTACTGCATTTCCAGTATTTGCAACATTATTTACTTGAATCAAATTGGCGTCGTTCTCTACAATAAGACTACCATTATTGATTACTTCGTTTTGTACTGTAATATTTGTCCCTGTATTTACAGTCAATGACTTCCCTGAATTTACAGTCAGTTTTTTGGCAGAAATTGTTCCGTTGGTTGTAGTTGAATATGTTCCGTCGATAATAGCCTCTGTTGTACTATCTGGAGTACCAAATGACCAATTTGTATCCCAAACTGTAGGCATTCCTGTTACAAAGTTAGAAGTAGAACCAGTTAATGCAAACGAACCTTGAAAAGTTCCATTTAAGTTTGAGACTGACGAATCTGTAAGTGAAGTAATTGAAGTATTATTTGCTTCAGCAACACCTTGATTCATTTTATAATAAGCAATAAGTCCTGTTGAATTATCAGGTACTTGATTTTTATAATTTGCAAGAATTTCTGCTGCTGATCGAGTGGTATTCCAAATACGTACTTCATCCATTTTTCCACCGAAGGTTTCAGCCCCATCAGTTCTCTTACCTAATACCCAAAGACCGTTAACCGTAGGAAGTGATATTGACGTTGGTAGCACACCTACTTCAAGTCCGTTGTAATACAGACGCAAATTTGCTCCGTCGTAGGTTGAGGCAATGTGAACCCAGGTGTTGAGTGCAGGCATAGCAGCCCCAACTTGTTGGTAAATTCCTCCATTACCAATAATCGAATAAATACTATTATCACCTTGATTGTAGTAAATCGCAAATTTAATATCCGAATCACCAGCATCATACCATTCTCCAATTAATTCTACTTGGTCACCAATAGATCCAATGTTAAACCAACCTTCAACAGTCACGTTATTTCCTAGTATTTGACTATTTATTGATGCGGGAATTTCAACATAATCGTTGACCCCATCAAAATGTAGGGCGTTATTCTGAGCATTAACTGTCGCGTTGGTAAACAGAAACACTCCCAGCAAAAAGACAAACGTAGTCGTTCTAAGCGAACAAAATGTTTCGCTTATTTTAATTCTTGAGTAATTTTTAATTTTCATATGGCATTTGTTTTTAGAGACTATTTTAATGATATTGGTATTTAATAAATTATTATTAGTGTCTTTGAAGTGATAAATTAAATATAATAAAAACGCAAATATAAAAGAAAATTCTTTAAAAAACACTACAATATTAATCAATATTAATGATAATATCAAATTTTTTTAGGGTAAACACTTACTTTTTCAAAACAAAAAAAGCAAATAACATTGATTTACTGTAGTTTAAGCAAACACCAATCCCTATTTAATGCTACTAATCACAATTTAACCGCACAAATACACTTTGCAGGTTTGATTTTACATAGTCTCAAATACTATAAAAAAATTGTTCCGCATATCTATTTTCAAAACTAAGCGAATCTTTTTCTTGTAAAACATATTTGACCAATCGCTTCGAAACTCTTTTAATACTATAAATTAATTTCTTAAAAGAACTATATCTTAAACAAATAAGTAATTAAAAACAATAAGCCCTGTTCTAAAAACTAGAACAGGGCTTGTAAAGCAAACCTTTATGCTTTTATTAGCTATTCACTTTCTTATTTTGAATGGCTCTGAATGTCAAGAAAACAAGTACTAAGCCTGCCAAAGCCAGAACCCATAAATAATCACCAATCGGTGCAGGGGCATCGGTTCCTTCTAATGTACCCGTACCATCATCTGTTCCGGGTTGTGCAAACGTGACAAAACTTACTAATAAAAAGAAAAGAGTGATATATGATTTTGACAATATGTTTTTCATAAATGTATTTTTTTAATTTTCTAATTGCTTTTTAAACTACCTAATTCTCTAGTTTATTGCTTTTTTAGTCACTACTCTATTATCGTCGGATGTGATTTGAATTAGCAAAGCTTGTTTGCCTGCAGCAAGATTTTTTAAAGCTGTTGTTGTAGCATTTACCGATTTTTGCTCTAATACTAATCTTCCTGTTACATCAAATACTTTTACACTTTTCATTGTAGTATTTCCTGCATTGATATTCAATACTCCGTTTTGTTTGTAAACTGAAATTGAATTTTCATCAAATGCTAAATCGTTCACTTTCAAAGAACCACTAGTTTTATACGTCAACTGAAAACGAGTGTTATTTGCTCCTGCAGCTGCTGTAAATGTATAAGCTTCTTTTTGTAAATTGGTTTCTGATCCAGTAACATTATCTACAAGATAAATGTCTTGACCTGTTGCAAACAATCCATCAACGTGGTCTTTTGCAATAGTATAAGTTCCTGCTGCATCGGTTTTGAAATTTAAATTAACAACATCTGTATCGCTAAATACTGGACGTCCTTGAATAACATATTCTTCTCCAGCTATATCAGATGTTAAGGCTGTTGCAGCATCATTAATATATTTTCCATCATAGCTATCTACTCCTTTGCTTGCATCAGAGATGTACCCCACTAACATTTGGCTAAAAGCTCCGTCAGCATTGGTTAGATTGATCCAAACACGATCTGTTTGAGCTACTGCTTTTGTTCTTAAAAAATTTGCTGAATTGGTAGCACGCATTGTATTATTAAATCTGATTGACCCAGTAGGTGGTACCTTCGTTATAAACCCTTGACCTACTGCAATGAAACCATTAAGACTAATTCCGCCACTTCCTGAATCAGAAGTTATAGTGCTTCCTGCTTTAGTATAAGTTGCATATGAGGTTGTTGGACTTGTAGCTTGATTTGGATTGTTAGTTTTTCTCCAAAAATATAAAGTTCCACTACTTGAGGCGTCTAAATTAGCATCTATAAAAGCATTAGCATTTATATTTGAAGGATATGGATTTCCTACTGCTACAAATTTTTCCGCAATTCCAGAAATATTCACATCACCATTATTAGGAATACCCGTGAATAAACCTGGGTAAACTAAAGTAGCTGTTCCAGCATCATAACCAGATTTTGGATCTGTATTAGGCATACGTATTAAAAAACCTTTTCCTTGACTAAAATTTGTAGCATCTGGAACTGCACTGTACTTATCTGTTCCTGAATTGTACTCATAAAAACGTCCTGTTGTAGTTAATGGCGAAAACTCATTTAATTTTTGAGTAGTTCCTGTTGGTGATGACCACATCGTGTAATCCGAACGATATAAAGGGTTACTTTCATGTTTGACAGTTATGACTCCTGAATTAATTGAATTTTTATTGGTTTGAATTAGATTGGCATTATTACTTAAAGTAAAACTACTTCCAATTTCCACCATAATTGGAGCATTTAAAGTAACACTAACCCCAGATGGAATAATAACCGTGGCATCATTTGTAATAGTCAAAGAGCAAGCATTGATAGGGTCGGTTTGACTATAATTCCCAGAAATAATTGCAGCATAAGTACCCGTTGTTGGCGCTCCATTATCCCAAGAGCTTCCGTTCCAAATCGTAGTCAAATCACAATCGCAATAAGAATAAGTAGCCGTTGCATCTTTAACCCAATTCCCCGAATCCTTTGCGGTATTAGCAGCTGTAACATCATCAACTAGAATACAAGACAAAGATGTATTGCCTGTACATTCAAAATTTGACAAATCAGATAATCCTCTAACATCTAAACCAGTTAATGAATTTCCACTACAGTAAAAATCATTCAATTTTGCCAACCCAACTACATTTATACTTGTGAAAAAATTATCATCGCAATCTAAATATTTTAAATCAGGATTTCCTGTTAAATCTATAGTAGAAGTCAAATTGTTATTCCAAACAATTAATGTCTGTAAATTTGTTAAACCAGATATGTTCAAACTAGTTAGCCCATTGTCTTGGCAAACCAAATAAAACAAACTAGAATTTAAATGAACATCAAGAGCTGTATTTAGTGGGTTATTACTTGTATCCAATGCTTGTAAACCTGTTAACCCAGTAATGTTCAAGTTGGCAATTTGATTGTTTTGACAATAAAAATACCTCAAATATGTCAAACCAGTAACATCTAAAGCAGAAATAGTATTATCATTACCACTATCACCGTCTTCATTTTGACAATATAATTTATCCAAACTTACAAAATCATTAATCCCGACAAGACTTGCAATGTTTTTATCACGTATATCCAAAATTGTGATACCACTAATATTGCTAGTAATAACTTCTCCATCAATTACATCATCATATCCTAAATCAATCAGGGCTTGCTCGAAATTGGCATCAGGAATTGCAGTAGTTGAAACAGTCAAACTATTATAAACAACAACATCATCAACTTCAAATTTCGATGTGGTTGTGAAAGTATTACCAGCTCCTTTAGCATTTAGAATTGCATTTGCATCAAACAAACCACTGCTTGCAAAACTACTAATCGAAAATCCAAGAATAAAAATCCAAGCAATAATAGATATATTACTCCTATTTTTTTTTGATTTTGACAAAAGAGTTGAAAAAAAATAGGTAGGTAGAATTTGTTTCATAAAATAGTTATTTAGGAATTTAAGAATGCATTTTTAAAACACAAAAACAATGAATAAAGCATTAAAACCTATCTTCAATAGTTAAAGTTTAATAGTATTGAGCCGTTGTTAAAACAAAGACTAAGGAAAAATTTGTCAGAAAATTTATCATTACAAAATTAAAAAATAATAGTGATTAAAAAAAAGTTTTAGCATTATCTTTTTATAACTAGCTTAAAATAACAAAGCCCTGTTCTAAAAACTAGAACAGGGCTTGTAAAGCAAACCTTTATGCTTTTTATTTAGCTATTCACTTTCTTATTTTGAATGGCTCTGAATGTCAAGAAAACAAGTACTAAGCCTGCTAAAGCCAGAACCCATAAATAATCACCAATCGGTGCAGGCGCATCAGTTCCTTCTAAAGTACCTGTACCGTCATCTGTCCCAGGTTGTGCAAACGTGACAAAACTTGCCAATAAAAAGAATAGGGTGATATATGATTTTGATAATATGTTTTTCATAATTGTATTTTTTTAATTTTCTAATTGCTTTTTAAACTACCTAATTCTCTAGTTTATTGCTTTTTTAGTCACTACTCTATTATCGTCGGATGTGATTTGAATTAGCAAAGCTTGTTTGCCTGCAGCAAGATTTTTTAAAGCTGTTGTTGTAGCATTTACCGATTTTTGCTCTAATACTAATCTTCCTGTTACATCAAATACTTTTACACTTTTCATTGTAGTATTTCCTGCATTGATATTCAATACTCCGTTTTGTTTGTAAACTGAAATTGAATTTTCATCAAATGCTAAATCGTTCACTTTCAAAGAA